>Ga0208268_100129_pt1 | contig 19497 bp, 9 predicted proteins | sample LakWasMe86_LOW11_2_FD_183910 | JGI IMG/M metagenome (GOLD analysis project Ga0208268, IMG submission 183910) | Freshwater sediment methanotrophic microbial communities from Lake Washington under simulated oxygen tension - Sediment Metagenome... | ecosystem: Environmental > Aquatic > Freshwater >... | reverse complement strand
TTCTGTTCAGGGTCGCCAAAAACCTTGCTTACGACCACATCAAGCATCGGAAAGTAACGGAAAACTACCAGCAAATCCAAGACCAGGCCCTACTCCCGCCCAGCGAGTTCCCCTCGGCCGAAAAACTGGTCTCCATCGACGAAAGGTTGACCGCGATCAAACTGATACTCGACGAATTGCCGCTGCGCACCCAGGAGATATTTATCCTGAATAGAGTTTACGGCATGACCTATGCCGAAACAGCCCTGGAACTCGGCATATCCGATAGCGCCGTTGAAAAACACATGGCCAAGGCCCTGCTGCACTGCCGCAGACAATTCAAAACCCATTTACTGGATCAGCATGACAGCTGAGGTATTTTAGCGTTTCTATCGTCTACACTACGGAAACCGCTCCCATCGTTCGAATGACGGGGGTATTACGGCAATTACCTACTCAACGGAGCATAACAATGGCTTGGGACGACGAAGAAGACACCACTATTTACCAAGTTGTGGTCAATCACGAACAGCAGTATTCAATCTGGCCCGACTACAAAGAAATACCGGGCGGTTGGCGGACCGTCGGCAAAACCGGCAACAAACAGGCATGCCTCGAGCACATCAAGGAAGTCTGGACCGATATGCGTCCGTTAAGCCTACAAATACACATGCAACAAACGGCGTCGCAATAGCCCGTCCCTAACGTTTCTTTCAGTGCCTGAACTAACCAAATCATTTGGTCGGGGCAACATGCCCCGACCGGCTTTCCAGGGTATTATACCAGCTTCATTTTCCGCAAATTTGACCGATCGGAGTATATCCACGCCGCACAACTTTGTGCCGGATACCCTAAAAACATCTTTCATAAATACAGTCATAGCGCAAGTTGCCATCGTTCCCATGCTCGGCACTCGTCGTTATACACAAGTCTCTGTGGGACGCCTTCGTTCTGGCAGGGATGGCGGGGAAGTGTCAAATACCTGTAGAGTCCCAAGTTACCGTCCATGGCGCTGGATACCGGCATCCATGCCGGTATGACGACTCTGAAACACACTTGTGTATAACGACGAGTACTCGGCATGGGAACGATGGCGGTCAGTCAAATCGGCCTTATTTATTCAAAAGGGCGAGGCAGCGCAGAAGCACATCATTATTAGGAAAGTCGCCCAAAGTAGATCAGCGTATCCGGTGACTAATAAAAAATTACCGACCGCAAAATATCTTATTGAAAATAAAATTAAAAATTCTTAACTGCGAACAGCACCATAGCGCGACGGAACGACAATATAATTAGGTAAATACCCGATAAAGCCCTATCCTGTCCGGCATTTTAACCATCACAAACTTCGCCGCAGCAGCGAAGTTATTTAACCTCCCACCAAATTGCACTTACAGGGGCAGCAAGTTTTGAGTTTACACAGTTATCAATCGGTAGATCGCGAGCAATTAGCCAAGGACATCAACGAAATTCACCAACAAGCTTTAGCCAATATCGGTATTGACGATTTTGAGCATTTAACAAAAATGGAACGCTGGGGGAAAATTTGTTCCCTCATCGGCTATGGCACGGCCTGGATTTTCCCCAATCCCATTTCCGCACTGTTAATCAGTCAAGGCAGTTTCACGCGCTGGACACAAGTAGGACATCCGATTGTTCACAGAGCTTACGACAAGGTTGAAGGCGTCGATAAAAACTACACCAGCAAAAAATTCGCGCAAGGTTGGCGACGCTTTATGGACTGGCCGGACTGGTTTACTATCGCGGGCTGGCATCATGAGCATGACGTATTGCATCATTACAGTCTGGGTGAAAAAGCCGATCCCAATAATGCGCAGCACAATATGGAATGGCTTAGACAATCAAGCCTGCCGATGTGGCAACGTTATGCGATAGTGGCACTTTTTTCCGGGATATGGAAATTGGTTTACTACACGCCCAGAACCCATAAGGAATTACACTTAAATTACGCCAGACAGCAGGGTGAGCCTAAACCCGTGATGACCCGCGTTGGCGCATGGAGTCTGTATACCCAACAGGGCAAGGCATTCTGGCTGCAAAGTATTTTGCCTTACATTGCCTATCGCTTTGTATTGTTACCCTTGCTGTTTTTACCGCTGGGAAGTTTTGCTGTTATCAGCGTATTAATTAATTCAATTCTGGCGGAAATTTTTACCAATATGCACAGTTTTCTGGTGATGATCCCGAATCATGCCGGAGATGATGTGATGATGTTTGACGAAAAAGCCAAAGGCAAAGGCGAATTTTATCTGCGGCAGATTTTAGGATCAGTGAATTACCCGACCGGCTCTAATTTTAATGACTTTTTTTACGGCTGGTTAAATTATCAAATCGAGCATCATTTGTGGCCGAATATGCCGTTAAGTCAATATCAAAAAGTGCAGCCGCAAGTGATGGCGTTATGCAAAAAACATAACATTCCTTATCTCCAACAGTCGGTATTTAAAAGATTGCTAAAAGCGGTGGATATTATGGTGGGGAAAACGTCGATGCTGAAGCCGGTCGTTGCGTAAAAGTCTAGCAATAAAAGAGCTGTCATATTAATTGATGTTACGCATTGTCCACGAAAAGCACGAAAGACACGAAAAAATAGGGGTCGTATGTTTCACAGCTTACGGTGTGCATCTTTCTAATCTTGACGATGGGCTTTACTTATTATTTCTATACCCTGCTTTTTTCGTGCTTTTTGTGCCTTTCGTGGACTACGCTTTTTTTTATTAGGTACATGCGTAACATCAGTTATTTAAGAGACGGGATCGCACCCGTCTTTACTTAAATTTCGAGCCGCCTAAGCTCAATCCGGTCATAACATTTCGCCGGCGCCGTCAGCGCGGCGCTGACGCCGCTGCCGAAGTCCAAATCGACCAGCCGCCAATCTCCGGCACAACCATAGCCCTCCGGCACAGACAAAAACCGCGCTGCATCGACCGGCGAGCAGACAACCTTGGAAACATCCAGCCCGATACCTACGCCGACAGCTTTCACAAAACTTTCTTTCCTTGTCCAGAACCGGTAGAAAAACGCGTCTTTCCGGTCTTCCGGCAATCCGTTCCAAAAACAGCGTTCGACTTCGGCAAAACAACTGCCGACCACCAAACCGCAATCGATCCTTTCATTCCACTCTTCGATGTCCACCCCTAGCTGATCGTACAAACCTACCGCTACCAGCATTTTATCGCCCGAATGGGATAAATTGAATTTAACGTCCGGCTCTTTGCCATCCATGTTGAGATACGGCTTGCCGAACGCTTCCTCCGCAAAGCGGATATGTCCGGGAGCCGTATCGATATAAGAGGCTAAGATAATCCTCAGCTTAGCATGGCTGACAACATAACGGTCGCGATGGATTTTATGCACAAACCGTAACGCCCTGCTCCGTTCCTTGTCGTCCAGCACATCCCAATAGTGCCAATATTCCGCGTCCGTAACGGACAAATCTTCAAACCATATCTCGATGTTACTCTTTAGCAATCCTCTATCCCTCCGGCAATTTTCATTTGTGCGTTACTTATTCATGGCGCGGTTGCGGGCTATCGGCTGGAGCCGATCTATCAACTCCCCCCAAACAGTAGCCTACCGAACTCCAAGGCCATAGTTATATTACCATCTCCCGTTATTTCACCTTGCTCATAAGCGCTAACCGCGGTTTTCCTGCCATCGATCAGCTCACAAAAAACGCTATACGTTGTAGCGATTGTGCAATCGCAGGGTTCACCCTCTTCTTTTAGCATTAAACCGCCGCCATGACGCTCAATTGTCCAAGTCCCCCCCTTTACCCCGCTTATCGCGAATTTACAAACACCCCGCAACCGGCTGAATTGATCCATTCGTGCAGCGGTATTTTGCAAAAACCGGTTTTGGAAAAAATCATTCAAGTCCAGGTCATCAAGCGTCTGCTCGTCGCTACCTTGTTGTTCGGCATAGAAAGCGTCTATCGTTGAATAGCCTAACTGCTGATGAAGCCTGTTAATCTCAGCCGTCAATTCAGCCGGAATTGCCGTTAATGGAATCGCGGTGCCATTGCCGATAGAATCCTTGCTGATGTTGCCGGAAAACCAGACCTTGACATCGCCCTCGCCCTGATCATGGTGTACCTTAAAAACCGACTCAATCAAGCCCTCATCCCACGGCTCGTCAAGAAAATCAAACAGCTTTGCCAAAACCTGTTCAGGCTGCCGAACCAAAGACTCATAGTTAACCCGAATGCACTGCTCGGCATGAGCCTGTTCGAATGCCATCAACTTGCCGGTCTTATCCAGCCAGTTCTCCATCATCGCGGCAACAAGATTGGTCGGATGTTTCTGCACATAAGAAGCCAATTCATCCATATAGCCTAACGGACTGAATTTAATCGACGAATAAGCAACATCCAGGCAATTGCGGTATAAGCAGATATAGTTGGCCTGTGGAAACACTTTTGTCAGTATCTTCAGATAATCAATATTGACGGTCGATTTTTCGCACCAGTTTTTTTTGCCCTTTCCTCGGGCGTAGCGTCCCAGAATGTCTTCCACCACGCGCCGCGTTTCATTAATTGCCCGTTGGTCTCTTTGCTCTTCGGTTTCCATGTCCGGCAATTTTCCAAGCGAGTAATAAGTCGTCGCATATAAATGGGCGCATAACGGACCTAAGCTCAAATGACCGGGACTGCATAGGTTAGGATGCGTATCGACAATGCAACGCAGCATTGTCGAACCGGAACGAACACAAGATAAGATAAAAACCGGTTGTTTAACCGGTTCCGCATGACAGTCGTTGGTATTTGCCATTGTTAAATGTCCTGTTATAAGCGTTAAGGCCGGGATTTTATAAAGGCCTTAACTGCAACAGGCCTGATAATATGACGACTTAAGCCCTTTTTAACCTCATGCGCCATGCCCTCCACCGGTTTACCAAACGCTTGTTGCTGATAAGCGATTTTTTCAGGGGGCAGCCCCGGATACCCGGACAGCATCAACGATACACAAGCGTCTGCGGGCTGTTGTTAGGCGAGAAACATACGCTATACAGACCTTCCAGGTTTTTAAAACCTGGAAGGTCTAACGTGCAACGTTTTCATCGTTTCCACGCAGAGCGTGGCAACCCTAAGCGGAAGTTATTATTGATGAAGTCCTGAATCGATAGTCATGCAAAAAAATCATCGTTAACTCCAATCGAATTCCCTGTCCAGCAAACCCCACAGCTTTTCATTATAGGGTTTAAAAAAACCGCCAAGTTTGTCCAGACTTTGCTGATCCGGCGGCGGCAAAACAATAGGATTCTCATTTATTTTATGGCTGGATGCAGGGCACTCAAAACCCGGCAAACCAACAAATTCATAGATTCGGTTTAAAAAACCATTATTATCAGAAAAGTAGTCGGCGACATCTAGCACCAGCACCTGGTCACGACCGAAGCATTCCATCCAGTAATTGACCGCTTGCCAGTAAATACTCGTTTGCAATACCTCAAAACCGGTAGTCGTATACATCGGATAGTCCGGAAATACCGCGAGCGCTCTATCAACATAGGCGGAAAATGAGTTCAAAAACGGCAGTTCCGCAGCATGTTTGTTACCGGACAAAAACACCTCCCACTTCCACTGCGAATAAACCCGTTTAGCCGGGTCCCTCAAAGTAAGCACGATTTTGGTATTGGGTTGCACTTGCGACAGCCTATAAGTTACATCCATCTTATGAAGATAAGGCGCAAGAAATGGAGACAACGCCGAACCGCAACGAGAGGCATGCTCTTTCTTCTGCCGCTCCGTTGGATAAAATACTCGCCATTCCTCGGGATCGGGCCTATAAAACTCTTTGGCTAGCGGCGCCATGATATTGGGATGCAGCAATATATTGACCGCCAAATCGCTGGTGCCGCTTTTTATCGGCCCGATAACACAAAAATCCGGTAGCGTGCGCTGTCCGTCGAGTTGTCGCAACAGCTTTCGCCAGCTTGGCGGCTCTCCAAAATAATGAGGAAGAAATTGATATTCCAGTAACTTGGCGGCATATTGCCACTTCGAAGGCAATTCGTGGTCGGACATATAGCCGGTGCGCATGCGCCAGTACTCAGACTCCAATTGATAAGCCCGAGACAATCTATTTCTTTTGCGCTCAATTGCGGCAGCATCCATTTATTTACTCCATTGCTGAGATTAACGTCTGCTTTAGGAACGTGCGCATGTACCTAATAAAAAAGCGTAGTCCACAAAAGGCACAAAAAGCACGAAAAAGCCGGGTACAGACACAATAAGCAAAACCCAGCGTCAAGATACGACTCTCTATTTTTTCGTGTCTTTCGTGCTTTTCGTGGACAGTGCGTAACATCGGTTAAATTAGTTTATGCATATTCCTTAACTTGTTTTTCCTTTCCGCCTTTTGTTTATGCAGCCAGCGGATAACACCGGTCACATAAAGCACTAAGGGAATCAGCCCTGAAATTAAAATAATAAGCTGCCCGGTCAAGCCGAAAGCTTCGCCGCTATGTAACGGATAAAGCCATTCCACAAAGATGTCGCCAGCGCTACGGCTATTACCCGTCCGCTCGTGGATGATTGCCCCGCTGTATTGATCGATCCAAAGGCGTCGATACGGGGATTTTCTATTAACTTCATCGGCCTCCCGCTTACCGACGACATAAACGCCCCGTACATTCGCCGGAAAACCGATCCATCGATAGTCGCCATCCGGAAAACGCGCATCGGCAATCGCAGTGACTTCGGCTAAACTTATCCGCTTTTTATCGCCCTTGGGGACGATACTTTGGCAGATAGGATAAGGCTCGGTTACCGGCGAAAAAAAACCCACCAAGCCCCGTCCATATTCAGGAAAAATCATATAGACTCCGGACAGCGCCAAAAACAAAAGGACGACTGAGCTATAAAAACCGAATGTTTTGTGTAAATCGAAGTTGAATCGTTCGGCGCTTGCGTTGCTTTTAATCGTCAAAGCCTTTTTGAGCTTACCGAGACCCGGCCGCCATAAAATCAAACCGGTTAATAGCGAAAACACTAAAAACAGACCGATAAACCCCATGATAGTCATCCCCGTCGGCCCTATAGCCAAGCTGTAGTGCAAACGAAGCGCCACATCCATTAACGGCCCCCGCCAACCGCGCGCAAAATCGACCTTGAGGCGTTGTCCGGTAAGCTCGCCGGTATAGGGATTGATAAATATCTGGTGACTTTCAGAATGATCCGAATTCGGCGAAGGCTGTTCAAACCATAACTCGAAAGCCAATCCTGAATGCCTGGGAAAAGCCAAGCTGAGCGCATTGCCGTTGGCCGGCAATGCGCTCAAACCCGATGCGACAAGCACATCCGGCGGCAAATAGTCTTTATTTTCCCGGTCGGATGAAACGGTCGTCAGCGTGCTATTTAGCCGCTCATCCAGAGAAGACTCAAACGCCAGCAAGCTCCCGGTGAGCCCAATCAAAACGAACACCGCCCCGACAACCAGCCCAAGGTACAAATGCACCTTGAGCCAGAATTTACGACGGGATTTAAGCGTTAAATCCATAAGACAGAAATGTCGAATAGCAAGCCAACGCGGCGGGTAACTTATCAATATTCAATCTTAATCGACCCCATAAACGTGCGCGGCGCGCCGTATGAGCTTAGCCCATTCGATTGCGTACTGGCGGTGTAGGTCTTATCGAGCAGATTATCGACGTTAAGTTGGGTAGTGAGACGGGAGGCTCCCACTTTCCATAGCTTACTGACCATCAGATTGGCTGTTACATAACCGGGAGCTTGCGCCGTTTCGACATAACCGATTTCACGCTGGCCCACCGCTTGCGCGCCTGCGCCCACTTTCAGCCCATGTAACAGCGGCTGTTGAAACTCGTACGTCGTCCATAAACTGCCATTATTCACCGGCGCATTATGCAGGCGCTTGCCATCCATTCCGGCGCCAACGCTGCCCTTTAGCGTTTTGGCAAAAGGCGTGTACGCATAAGCGCCGATAATGTTCCATCCTGGGAGAATTTCGCCCGTTAGATCCAGCTCGATCCCGCGGCTTTCGGCTTCCCCAATCGCCAGCGTGGTCCGTGGGTCCACCTGGACAGGCACATTTTGTTTTTTCAGGTCGAAATAAGCGATGCTGCCGCTGAAACGACCGTCGAACAGTTCGGTCTTGATGCCTGTTTCCCATTGTTGGGCGGTTTGCGGCGGCAGGGGCTTATCTGTCCAAAAATTATTCGCCGCGCCAAAATTTTCGGTATAGCTGCCGTAAGCGGATAATTCAGGAATCGGTTGCCACACCAATCCGCCGCGCGGCGAAACCTGGTCATAGCCGGTATCTTTAACCGGCCCGCCATCGGGGCCGATGCTGGTTCCGGAAGTCTCGGCATTGTCATAACGCAATCCTCCCAAAAGATGGAAGTTATAAGGCAGCTCGACTTGATCTTGCGCATAAAGACCGAACCAGGGCAATGTGAAGTTTGCGGTGGAAACGGCAGCGGGCAAAATTGTCGGAGCACCGGTCTGGTGAACAGGATTGTAGATATTCGTAGTATCACGGGTAGCCAAGCTAAAACCCGCCGATGTCGCCCGGTAATCGGAACGGTAGTAATCGCCGCCCACCAATAAAGTATGCTTGGCAAAACCTGTCTTGAATTTGCCGGTCAATTCCAGCGCATTAAAAAAGTTATGTTGGTAATCGTCGCCGTCAATATTTTGAGCGAAGAAAGCGCGAAACACATTCCCTGTTGCCGGCGCAGCACTGCCGGTACCGCCGCCGGCAGCCATCCTACCCGACATCGTTAAAGCGTAATTGCTGAAATTGAAGCGATGGCGCAGTTTCCAGGCATCGTTAAAGGCATGTTCGGTATTTAAAGATACCATCGTATATTCGTCTTCTTGGAAATTCCACGGATCGCCCAAATTCCGTTCGCGCGGAATATTGGCTGGGCGATTACCCAATAAAGGCACCAAGCCGCGACCATTTTCTTTAATGTCGCTGTACTCGACTTTCAAGGTCGAGGTGGTTTGGTCGGAAATATTCCAACGCAAGCTCGGCGCAACGAAGATGCGTTCATCGCTGCCGAACTCCTGAAAGGTATTATTGGTTTGATAACCCAGATTAAAACGATAGGCGAGGTCTTTGTTCGCAGTCAGCGGGCCGGTGGCATCGACATTGGTGCGATACAAATCGAAGGAACCGAATTGCTGGCTTAAGCTATAGTAGGGCGTATCCAGCGGCTGCTTGGTAACGAAGTTAATGAGTCCGCCGGGTTCAGTTCGCCCGTACAGTATTGAACCTGGGCCTTTCAAAACTTCTACCCGCTCCACGTTGGCAAGGTCTTCGGTGTGCGCCCACTGGCTCTGATTCTTATAGCCGTCCCTGTAAACATTGTAATTACCGAAACCGCGCAGAAAAAACGTCCCGGCTCCGCCTACGCCGCTGACCGCGCCGCTGACGTTTCTTAACACCTGATCGACGGTGATGGCTTGCTGATCTTTCATCACTTGCCGCGACACCACTTTTACCGACACCGGCGTTTGCATAAGCGGCGTGTCGGTTTTAGTCGCGGTAACGGCGTTGGTAATTTTATAGTCCTTGTTATCGGGAGCATTCACGTCTTTAACCGAACTTCCCGTCACCGTCATCGCTTTTAACGTGGGTGTAGCGGTTGTCGGATTTTGCGCCGCCGAATCGGTTTCTTTCGCCGCCAGCGCAATCGCATCCTTATCCGTATGGCGATAAGCAATGCCGGAACCGCCTAAAAGCTTTTGTAAAGCCTGATCGGCTGTATAACTGCCGGAAAGCGGCTTGGATTTAATATCTTTAACTAACGCTGCCGGATAGCTCAATTGGTTGCCGGTTGTTTCCGAAAAGGCGACCAATGACGCCGCCATAGTCTGGCCTGGAATATTAAATTTAAAGACTTTTGCTTCTGCGTACCCCGGAAGCGCATGGCATAAGGTTAAGATAAAAACAGCGCTAAAAAAACAGGTCCTGATTTTTCTATCAGCCCGCATTGCAGGCGACTCTTCAAAACGAGACTCTCGTCCCCGCAAAACTAACGGTCTACAGCTATTGATAACAGTGTGCATCATGTCTCTCGCATCATGAGTATTATGTAAAAAGTGCTTTATTTTTGTGTTCAAGAGGAAGACGAGCGGGTGTAGGTATTACCTCACATTATTCTGCGATAAATACCTGCCTGATTAGAAAGATGCTTCACCCAGAGACAAAATATTCGATATACCGACAGCGAGTTCCAAAAAATGCGCACCGTAGAGACGCGATTTATCGCGTCTCTACAGTTGGTTAGGCGTGTGCATGAAATATCTTGAACAACTCGCGCCGATAAATGTTCAGAGGGAGTGCAAGCTTCGCTTGCGCTTGCAGGCGAAGCCCGCACTCCGGCTACTAGCGACTTGCCCAAGTTATTTCATGTACACGCCTTATTTAGCTGAAGCATCTTGCTAATCAGGAGATACTTTTAACCGTGCCGCGCAACGGCATTACCGACACTTGCCTTGTTCCGGTCATTCACGATGATGCCCGACTATTTTTTAATACCCCGGCAAGACTGCTATGCAGTTGTGGATTCTTGATAATATCCCTATGGTTGCCTTCAACTTCCTCGTTAACAACGCTACCGGTAGTATATAAACGCCAATCTTCAGGTATCTGCCCATGCCTTTTTAAGGTATCGCTCGCCCACCAGGCATAGAGCGGCGCTTTGATAACGCCCCATTGATGCGCGTTCATCAACCTAAGCGAGTTTTCGGCAACGATAAATTGCAGCTTCATCAAAGCAACGGGCAAGTTACGATGAAGGCAACCCTGCTTGGTCGCCCATAAGATGACTTGTTCCAACTGTTCATCAACGGGAAGCGTTGAAAGAAAAGCCTGAAATTCCTCTCGTGTAGCGGCATCTATTCGATCGAAAGCCTGGCGCTCGGCAGGATTGAGATAACGGGCATAACACGTCAACAGGTCTGTATTTGCCTCTACTTGAGCCAATGAATTAATCCGGGTATCCAGGAGTCCGACAAAGGCCACCTCATGGCCCCGGCTCTCCAATATTTGCGTAACAATCAGCGCGATAGTACCGCCCATCGACCATCCCAGCAGATAATACGGACCTTCCGGCTGATGTCTCAGGATGGCCTGAACATAGTACTCGGCGGCCTCAGTAAACGACGCGTACTGCCGGGTCGGATTAAGCAATAAACTGCGCGAATCTATGCCGTAAACCGGTTGGTCATGGCTCATTGCCTGGGCCAAGGTCTTATATTCAAAAACATAACCGCCCGGATCGATGCAATAAAGCGGCGCGCGCGTCCCGGCGCTTTTCAGTGTAACCAGCGGCGACGAGACGGCGGCGGTCTCATCAGCCAATAACCTGGCGAATTCCTCAATGGTCGGCGCCTGGAACAAAGCAATCAAATCCAGGTTACCGCCGTGTACCGACTGAATGGTATGAGCCAAGGTCACCGCCAATAAGGAATTGCCGCCCAATTCAAAAAAATTATCGTGAACGCCGATTCGATTAACATTCAATATCTCAGCCCAGATACCGGTCAAAATTTCTTCTGTTTGGGTGCGCGGGGCGACATATTGCTTTTGCAGCTGCACGCTTAAATCGAGAGCCGGCAGGGCTTTGCGGTCAACCTTGCCGCTGGCGGTTAACGGCAAAGCGTCCAAGAAGGCAAAATGCGACGGCACCATGTAACTGGGCAGTTTTTCTTGCAGCAGTCCCTGCAACCTGGCCTTTATATCTTGATGCATTCTTCCTTGAAGAGGGTTGTTCGCATAGCCATCCCGGCGCTTGTAATCGTCGCTTTCATTGACGATCCATTTCAAGGGTTTTGTCGTTGCCGAATAATTGCGCAGACATAGCAGATCGAAACTGCCGTTTCCTGAGCCATTCGCCCAACTGATTTCAATGGCATAAGGAAGATCCAGGCTCAAATCCCATAAATCTTCAGGATCGACGCCTGTCGACTGACAAGCGGCCAAGCTTTTTTGCAAGTCCTTAACGGTTTGGGGAGATTTCATGCCGTCAAGTAATTCAAAAGCATAAACTTCATGCATTACCCGCGCATTCGGGATATTTTTTACGGCTAAAACTTCCGGCATCCGCTCCGTCAGTATTTGGCGCAGCTCTAACAGCGTTAATTTCTCCACTGTCCAGTCTATCCGGTTTAAATCTCCCAGGTCGTCGGTTTGAGTATCGATGTGCAACACAACATCGTAACGAAACTGTGACATCTCATTCCGGAAGCGGCCCCGTTTCGGCAGTATTTCCACATAACTGATTTCCGGAATCTGCGCTTTAAGCATCAAGAAAAAATGAGGATCGATAACAAGCTCTTCCTCTTTAGCCTGGTATCCGTATATGCGCTGTTTCAGTTCCGTAATAGCCATTGAAGCCGGTGCTTGTTGCAATTCAACGGCAACATAAAACGGGTAAAGCAAGGCCAGATGACGGACATCGCCTATAAACAGCCGACCGCCCGGTATTATCGAGCGTATGGCGCCTTTCAACACCTCGGTCAGATAGTCGGCTGTAGGAAAATACTGCACCACAGAATTAATAACTACCGTATCGAATGATTTTTCGGCAATCGCCGTAAAATCATTGGCCGCTTGATTTAGCGTTCGGACATGGGACATGTCTTGCCCGAAACTATCCAGCTGGGACTGGATATAACTTAAAGCCCCCAGGGAGAAATCGGTGCAGACATACCGGTCGCAATAGGGTGCGACACGAAACAATAACAGCCCTCCCCCGCAGCCGATTTCTAAAACGCTATGCGGCTGATAACGGTTGATCCGCTGGACGGTATTATCCAGCCATTCATACATTTCATCTTCCGGTATCGACAAGCCCGTGTAACTGCTATTCCAGCCGGCAAAATTGGACCCTGCGTCCAGCACGGTTTCCTTATCGTAAGTCAGCTCCCACAGCATTTGCCATTGACTGACCTGCTCTCCCGAGATAGTGCTCCGGAATCCTTCGACATCCGGATTTTGATTTATCCGGTCAGGCACCACATACGTCACTAAGCGTTTATCGCCGGGAATGTCCTCTCGCGCCAAAACGACGACTTCTTTCACGTCCGGGCTTTGCATCAGCAACGACTCGATTTCGCCCAACTCGATTCTGACCCCTCGAATTTTAACTTGATGATCGATACGGCCTGCATAGGCTATGTCGCCGTTGCTCAGGTAACGGGTCAGGTCGCCGGTTTTGTATAAGCGGCTTCCCGGTGCGCCAAACGGATTCGGAATGAATTTTTCCGCGGTCAAATCGGGCCGGTTAAGATAACCGCGAGCCAAGCCGATCCCGCCGATATGCAGTTCCCCCAGCGCGCCGACGGGAACCGGATTTAATTGCCGGTCCAGGATATACAGCGAGATATTGGCGATAGGCCGCCCGATAGGGATCGAATCATCGGTTTTATCAGGTACGCAAAACCATGCGCTCACATCCACCGACGCTTCGGTCGGCCCGTAAAGATTATGGAGTTGCGCGGTTGATTTTTTATAAAACTGCCGGACTAAATCCGCCGGTAGCGCTTCTCCGCTACAGATGACCCGCTTTAATGAGGTGCAGCGCTCTAGGCCGGGCGTGTCGACAAACGCTTGCAACATCGACGGCACAAAATGAACAGTACTGATCCGATGCTGAACAATCATGTTCAGCATCGCGATGCTGTCCTTGTGCTGTTCCGGCTCGGCTACGTACAGACAAGCCCCTGTCATTAACGGCCAGAAAAACTCCCAGACCGAGACATCGAAACTGAACGGGGTTTTTTGCAAAACCCTATCCGTTTCATTCAGGCCATACTGTTCCTGCATCCACTGCAAGCGGTTCAAAATGCCTTGATGCGGTACGCCTACGCCTTTCGGCCGCCCTGTTGAACCCGAAGTATAAATACAATAAGCCAGATGTTCCGGCATGATCGCTACCACAGGGTTTGTTGCCGGTTCAACGGCGACTTCATGCCATTGCGTATCCAGGCACAGAATCCGGGTCGAACAGACCGCGAGTTTATTGAGCAAAGCCGCTTGAGTCAGAACTACCGGCGCATTGACGTCGGTTATCATAAAATCGAGCCGATCCTGAGGATAGCCGGGGTCCAACGGCACATAAGCCCCGCCCGCCTTGAGAATGCCCATCAGGCCAACGATCATTTCCAATGAACGCTCGACGCAAAACCCCACCAAAACATCCGGTCCAACGCCTTTAGCGCGCAGATAATGCGCTAGTTGGTTAGCTCTGGCGTTAAGTTCGGAATAGCTTAGGACAGGGCCGGTAATAACGTCCCGAAACATAAATTCATCGTTCCCACGCTCTGCGTGGGAACCATAAACGGAAGTTGTAGCCCTTAGCGACTGATCGTCAAAGACGACCGCCACCGCATTCGGCATTTGCGCCGCCCGGTCTTCAAAAAGCTGGGGAATGTATTTGCCCTGCGGGTAATTGACCGCCGTATCATTCCAGTCAATCAGGATGCGTTGCTGTTCTTTTTGCGTCAACAACGGCAATTCGGACAGACGCGCTTGCGGCCGGTTTACGATGCCTTGCAATAAAACCAAATAGTGTTCGGCTAATCGGCTGATCGTACTGTGATCGAACAAGTCAACGTTATATTCAAAGGTACACTCCAGCGCCCCTGCTCTTTCCGTCATAAAAAGCGTTAGATCGAACTTGGTGGTGGTGTTTTCATCATCCATTGAATTGATGTGCAAGCCCGATAGCTTCAACGCACTTTGCGGCGTGTTCTGCAACACGAACAACACCTGAAATAAAGGGTTGAAACTCATATTCCGTTCGGGCTGCAAGGCCTCGACCACTTGCTCAAAAGGCAAGTCCTGATGGCTTTGGGCGTCCAGGACTGTTTGCCTGATTTGGCCGAGTAAAACATTAAATTGCGGATCGCCCGACAAGTCGGAACGCAGCACCAGGGTATTCACGAAAAAGCCGATCAAGTCTTCGATTTCCAGGCGATTACGGTTGGCAATCGGCGTGCCGACCGACAAATCCTGTTGATGGCTGTAACGGAACAACAACACCTTAAACGAGGCCAGCAAGGTCATGAACAAGGTGGCATCACAGCTTCTGCTTAAGGTCTGGAGTTTTTCGGCCAGCGCAAGCGGCACCGTAAACCGATAATTGGCGCCGCGATAACTCATTATGCCCGGCCTGACCCGGTCGGTCGGTAACTCATGCAGTTTCGGCGCACCTTCCAGTTGCTTGCGCCAGTAATCCGTCTGCCGTTGCAAAACGTCGCCGACTAACCACCGGCGTTGCCAGTAAACAAAATCGGCATATTGAATCGCCGGGTCCTTCAATGGCGATGCGTTGCCCTGACCGAAGGCTTCATAAATCGAACCGAATTCACGAATCAGTAGCGATGACGACCAACCGTCGGAAATAATATGATGCAAGATGACCAACAGGACATATTCCTGTTTATCCGCTTCATTGGCTAACCTAAGCAAGCTCACCCGTATCAAAGGCCCGGTTGATAATTCAAACGGGCGTGAAGCTTCCCGATGGCATAAACCCACTAATGCGGTTTGACGCGAAGGTTCGGGTAAAGCGGTTAAATCCGTGTACGCCACCGGAACAAAAAGCCGGGCGGCAATGGTTTGCTCCGCTTGTCCATTGGTGGTGATAAAAGTCGTCCGTAAATTTTCATGCCGACGCACGATTTCGTTAAGACTTTGCTCCAAAGCCGCATCATTCAACTCGCCGCTTAAACGCACCGCAACCGGTATATTGTAAAAAGCATTGCCCGGTTCCAGCTGATCCAGAAACCACAAGCGTTGCTGGGCATAAGAAAGAGGAATAGGCTGAGTGCGCAACACCGGGATTATCGGCGTATGGCCGTGCTTTCCAGCCAGCGAAAGCAATTCTATCAATTCCTTTTTTTGGGCTTTGAGTTGCGCTTTAACCTTATCGGATAATGCGTTTTTAGGGGCTTTGCATTTTAATGTATCGCCTTCGGCATAAAGATGGACATTCAAATCGCGTAACGTAGCCAGCAATTCAGTTAACATCATAATTCTATTTCCTCATAATCGACTTCATCGTCTGCCGACAAGGCGGCCTCATTGTTTTTAGTCCATACCGTCAGGTCGATTTTTTGGGCTATTTTTTCAATGGTGCCGTCTTCAAAGATGGCCTTGAGCGGCAGTTCAATATTAAATTTCCGGCACAGTCTGGAAACCAGCTGCGTCGCCAGTAAAGAGTGTCCGCCTAACTCGAAAAAATTATCTTTTACGCCGACGCGTTCCAAATCCAGCACTTCGGCCCAAATGCCGGCCAGAATTTGCTCGGTTTCCGTGCGCGGTTCGACATATTGTTTTTGCAATTGCCCGCAAAAATCGGGCGCGGGCAACGCCTTGCGATCCAATTTGCCGTTCGCGCTTAGCGGCATCCGGTCAAGAATGACGAACGCATTCGGCAACATATAATCCGGCAACGTTGCCTTGAGATGGTCGCGCAAGGCGTCCGGCTCCGGCGAACCGCCGGGATTGCCGACTAGATAGGCGATTAACTGCCGGTTTCCCGAGTTGTCTTCGCGAGCCAGTGCAACGGCTTCCTGCACGTCGACGTGCTGCAAAAGCCGCGCTTCGACTTCGCCCAATTCGATCCTGAAGCCCCTGATTTTGACTTGCTGGTCGATACGGCCCAGAAATTCGATGTTGCCGTCGGCACGATAACGCGCAAGGTCGCCGGTTTTATACAATCGGCCGCCATTGTTCCCGAACGAGTCGGGTATAAATTTTTCGGCAGTCAAATCCGGACGCTGTAAATAACCCCTGACCACGCCCTCGCCGCCGATGTACAGCTCGCCCGGAACGCCGACAGGCACCGGAATCAGCGCTGAGTCCAGCAGGTAAAGCCGGACATTAGCGATAGGCCTGCCTATCGGTAAAACCCGGTCTATATCGTCAATACCGGCCAGATAAACGCTGCTCCAGACCGTGCCTTCGGTGGGGCCGTATTCGTTGTATAAACGCACATCCGGCAATGCGGCGAAATGTTGTTTGACGACTTCGTTCGGGCAGGCTTCGCCGGCCACGATAACGGTGGTAACGGATTGCAGTTGCAGGACGGCCTGCTTTAGCAATACCGCATACAGGGTAGGCAGCGCCAATAAATGCGAGACCTTGTGCCGCTCGATTAACTTGGCCAACGCGGCCGGGTCTCTCGCATCATCGTGCGTCGGCAAGCATAAGCAACCGCCCTGCCCCAAGGTCCAAAATATTCCGGCAACCGAGCTGTCGAAAGCAAAGGAAGACAGCAGCAAGAAAGCCCGGACCGGTTCCCGATAATTGGAAAACCGGGCGCTGGTCGAATGCACGGCATTACGGTGCGAAACCACAACGGCCTTGGGTTGACCGGTAGACCCGGAGGTATAAATGATATAAGCCGCATCCAGCGGATGGTTGCGGCTAACGGGATTTTCATCATCAAACCGCTCGATCTCCGCCCAGTCGCGATCCAGGCAAATCGGATCGGCCGGGCCTGCGGTCAATTTTTCCAGCAAGCGCTGCCGGGTAAGCAGTAACGGCATTCCGGCATCCTTGATCATATAAGCAATGCGATCTTCCGGATAATCGGGGTCCAGCGGCACATAGGCGCTACCGGCCTTCAATATGCCCAGCAAGCCGATAATCATTTCCGGCGAACGGTCCACGCAAAGCCCTATCAATACGGCCGGCCCCGCGCCTTTTTTCCGCAGATAATGCGCCAGCCGGTTAGACGTGGCGTTGACTTCGGCATAGCTTAAAGACCGGCCCTCGAACGCGACAGCAACCGCATCGGGCGTTTGTTCAGCTTGTTGTTCAAATAATTGATGGATGCCGCTGTCTTGAGCGTAACCGGCTCCGGTATCGTTCCAGTCGACGACGATATGGCCGATTTCCGCCTGCGTGAGTATCGGCAGCCGACTGATGCGTTGCTGATCGTCGGCGACCATGCCGTTCAACAACACTTGCAAATGCCCAGCCCATCGTTCTACGGTAGCCGCATCAAACAAGTCACTCGCATAGTCAAGGCTACCCGCGATCACGTCATCCACTTCCGTTAACGACAAGGTAAGATCAAATTGCGTGGTAGTACTTGGCCGGGTTACCGGAGATAAACAAAGCCCCGGGAGCGTCAGCGCATCGCCTTTCGGCGTGTTGTTCAGGGCCAGCATGACCTGAAAGACCGGGCTGTGGCTCATGCTGCGCGGCGGTTTGACCGCTTCCACCACTTGCTCGAAAGGCAGATCCTGATGCGCGTAGGCGCTCAAGGTCGTCGCTTTAACCTGTTCGAGCAGTTGCGCCACGCTGGGATCGTCATCCAGAACAACACGCAACGCCAAGGTATTGACGAAAAAGCCGATCAGCGCTTCGATCTCGGTATGTTGCCGGTTGGCGACCGGCGTGCCGACCACCACATCCCGTTGCCCGCTAAGCCTCGCCATCAGCGCCGACCAGCCGCAAAGCAGGGTCATGAACAAGGTGACGCCGTGGCGGCGGCTTAATTGCCGCAGTCCCGCAGTGAGTTCGGCCGGGAGTTCGAGCTCGAAACGGCCACCGGCATAGCTTTGCAGCGCCGGTCTGGGACGGTCGGCAGGCAACTCCAGCAGCTCCGGGGCTGCTGCGAGATGATCGCGCCAAAAATCGATTTGCGTTGCCAGCGCTTCGCCTTGCAGCCATTGCCGCTGCCAGACCGCATAGTCGGCATACTGGACGGCCAGTTCAGGCAGCGGATCAGGCAACCCCTGGCTAAAGGCGGCGTAAATGGCGCCGAGCTCCTGCACGAATAAACCCATAGACCAGCCATCGGAAATGATGTGATGCTGGGTAATGAGCAAGATGTAGTCATCGTCGGCCAGCTGCAACAGCTCGCCCCGAATCACAGGGCCCAAGGACAAGTCGAACGGGCGTCCGGCTTCAGCGGTGCTGATTCGATTAACGGCGGCCACTTGTTCGTGTTCGGACAGACCGCGCAGGTCGCGTTCGTTCAGCGCAAAGCCGACGTTCTCGGGGATTATGACTTGAAGCGGCTGACCGTCGATGCAGACGAAGCAGGTGCGCAAGCCTTCGTGACGCGCAACAATACGGCCAAGCGCCGCCCGCAATGCATCGCTATCCAACCTGCCCTGCAAACGCACTCCGGCGGCGATGTGGTAAGCCGCCCCGGCCGCCGCATGATCGAGCTGGTCGACAAACCACAAGCGCTGCTGCGCCCAAGACAAGGGCAGCGGCAGATTGCGGTCAACCGGTATAATCGGCGGCAAAACCGCCAAACCGGCATCGCTTACAACGCGGGCCAAAGCTGCCGGTGTCGGGTTGGCGAAGAATTCTTGCAAGGCCACTTCGACATTAAGCGCTTGCCGCAAACGCGCAATCAGTTGCACGGCAAGCAGGGAATGACCGCCCAGCTCAAAAAAGTCATCATCTCGGCCTACTTGTTCAATCTCCAACAGCGCTTGCCAGATGCGGGCAATCGCTGTTTCGACCGGACCTTGAGGCGCTGCGTAAGGACCAG
>Ga0208268_100071_pt1 | contig 50967 bp, 56 predicted proteins | sample LakWasMe86_LOW11_2_FD_183910 | JGI IMG/M metagenome (GOLD analysis project Ga0208268, IMG submission 183910) | Freshwater sediment methanotrophic microbial communities from Lake Washington under simulated oxygen tension - Sediment Metagenome... | ecosystem: Environmental > Aquatic > Freshwater >... | reverse complement strand
GCCGCCCACCGCACCGCTGTACTGTGTCTTGACCAACTCAATCGACTTGGAATAGCGCTTATCTTGTACGCTGTCGTCAAGGATCAAGAACGAGTCCTCGCTATTGTTGATCAGCCCCTTGACCAGCCTTACAAGTGTAGATTTTTTCATCCTCCAGTTCCGACCGTAGAAAAAGCCCAGTCAGAGTCTTCGATCTGAGGTAACACGGGCCATGCTTCCGGTCGTCCAGGCCTGACTGGAAGCAGTTGGTGGTTGAGCAAGGCTGCGACAATCAAAGACCAACCGCGCTGGAAAATACCGACCAGCCGCCAGCGTTTGCCGCGCCGCCTTGCCGCACCGGGAAACGCAGTCAGCGGAATGTCCAGCAACTGATCGTCCTGAGCTTCCGCATCGCCCCCACGGACAGCAACCACCAGGTCGCGAGGGCGATGGCCATCCATAACCGTTCGGCACGCGCCGGGTCGTTCATGCGGGTGTGTTGCCACTGCCAGCCGTTGCTTTTGCTGTACTTGAAGCCCCGTTCGATCCAGGCGCGCAATCCGTACCGGCAGGCGTCGGCGCTGTCGGGCGGTAAGTCGGTCAAGATCAACCACGGGTCTTGATGACCCTCGCCCCAAAAGGCTAACAGCGTGCAGCGCAGTTGCGTCTTCGAGCCGCTAAAGGCAATGCCGCGGCCTTGCCAACGCATCCCTGGCTTAGGGCAAAAGTCCTTAAATGGCCGCCAAAGCCGCTCGCCTTCAGGGCGGAACGTGCCGCCGACATTGACGCGCAAGAACGGATGCCAACCCAAGTCGACGATAGCTCGATACAGCCATTTCGCATACAAACCTCGGTCCGTTAACACGATGACCGTCCCATCCCCTGGCATCCGCCTGTTGAATTGCGCCAACAACTTCAGCCATTCCGGTTTCCAAGCGTGTTGTCGTTGCGCCATCAGTACTTTCCACGCTACCGGCACGGCACAGCCGCGATATAAGACGCTGACGGCCAGCACGACAAAACGATCACCCAAACTTGTCGCGTCCAGCGCAATCGCCCATTGCTTACCGGTCCAGCCATCCAGAACCCACGCCAGCCAAGGCCCCCAACAAAAGCTCACGTCGAGTTCCTCACGCTGATCCCCCGCTTTAGCGTCGGCTTCCCGGTAAGTGTCACGCAGCCTTTCGCGCACGGTGTTGAACGATTGATTCAGCAATGGTGCCAATAGATGAGCTACGGCGCTCAAGCTGCACGAGTGCACCAAAATCATACCGAAACTCCACAACGCCAAGCCCAACGCTTGCGGCTTGCTTAACGTCGGAAAGCGCGTGACAACCGTGTCGATCCATTGGTAAAGTTCAGGGTGGCGTGACATGGCGGTACCTCCGATAAACGCATGTTGTTGACACCCATCAATTTACCGTAATGCTCTGTCTCGTCATACTTGTTTAAGAAAACCTACACTTGTAAGCCTTGACCAGCTCCCACACCTGCCGCGCTGTTATCCGACTCTGTTTCAGAAAGTTGCTCACCACATCGTGGCTGACATCGTCCAAATGCTCGGCCAGGTTGAAACAAGTGTAGTTGATCGGCGTGCAAATCAAGTATTCTACGTAACGGTATTTCGTAATCATACCTGTTAACATAACCTATACGACTAGGGTTGCGAAAGTCCTAATGTATTAAATTTCACAAGGTTGTTGTGTGAAAACATGAGTAGTTTTAAACTCATCGAAGCAAGTACAAAAGTTATATTAAAATTTAAAATTTAATTGCAGCAGCATAAGTTTTTTTATTAGATCCCAATATTAATCAACGCCTTATATTGGCTTGACAGGCGTTGATTTCCCTCCCCGTCGCTCATTGTCTCTCCATATTAGATTTATCCCTAAGAATGTCCATTTATAACAGGGCATTGATTCAATTTTATTAAGTATTTTATTCGGCTGGATATATCTAAAAAAATTATCTAAGCTCGATTAGTCTCTGTTTAATATAGTTTGCAATGGATTCCTTTAGGGTATTTTTGCTTAGTGCTTGCTGGTAGGCTTCGCGGGTAAGTTTTAGATTACCGAGCTTTTCTTGTGATAGGGCTAGACCCAGCCAATTTTCGGCTTTTTCCGGATTGATGGTTACCAGCCTTTGGTAGACTTTAGCTGCATTATCAAAAGATTGCAGTTGTTGATAGGTCGCCGCCAATAAAGATAAATAAGTTTCAGTGGAACTGTTTGTTACTTCAATACGCTGTAGAGTTTTAAGCGCACCGTTGGGATTTTTTTGTTGCAGGTATAGCTGAGCACGGGTGTTAATAAATTGTAAGTTATCAGGAAATAAGGCAAGACTTTGATCTAGAAACTCGGCAGTTTTGCTAGCTTGTCCCTGATTATGTAATGTTTTAGCTAATAATAAGCGAGCCTTCAGATGTCGCGGATCAAGCTTAAGGGCTTGTTCCAGTTTGTAAGTTGCCGAGTAGTCTTCAGAATTATTTTCTGCTTGGCGATATAGTAAATCCGCTTGCTCTTTAGCGGTTGTTAACTTGACCAGCGCCGGTGGTTTGGCGCTGGTGGGAGTTTTTTTTATAGGCGACTCGGAGATAATCTCAGGCGCCGTCTGAACTACTGGAGCCGTTTGGACCGTTTGAGTTGGCGGCGTGGGTTGAACCATTGGTGCTACTGTTTCGGGTTGAGCAACAGAGGCTGGCTGATTTGTTGTATTTTCGGACGGTTTAAGTTCGATTTTTGGCGTAGGGTCGGTAACGGCGTTTGGCGCAGCCAATACCTTTTCATAAGGTGCAATAGGAACCGGATCTTTTTTAATATTGTCGGTAACAATTACTGGAGGAGTTTTAGTCAGTGTTTTACTGTATTTATAAGCCGAATAAATGCCGCTCATCGCAATAATAGCCAATAGGCTCCACGCCAGGAAAGGTGTTTTCGCCGCCGCGGGTTGCGTTACCTGAATATTGTGTTGCAGAGTTGGTGCTGCATTATTGGGCGTGTTGCGACTTTCCAGGTCGCGCAGCATTTGATTGATCAGACTCATAATATAGATGTCATGGGTGTCCATAAGTAGCTTGCAATTGCTAGTATCAATAACAGCAAGTAGCGTTTACGGATGCCAAAAAGTTTAAATTTTGTGTTGGCATCTTCGGTATCTAACGCGGCTAGATAAACCTGTTTTACACCTATTGATGAATGGCCTTTGCCATAAGCAGAGAGCATCGCTTTATTAGCTAAAATATTAATCAGTCTTGGTATACCCCGGCTATAGTGGTGTATGGCTCGGATAGCTAATCTGGAAAAAATGCTGATATTGCCCATGCCAGCAATACGTAGTCGGTGTTGAATGTAATCAGCAACGTTCTGTGACGTGAGAGGTTTAAGTGCGTAACTAAAGGTGATGCGCTGTCTGAGTTGCCGTATGGCTTTATTATGCAGTTGTTCGTCAAGTTCGGGTTGACCAAATAATACAATTTGCAACAGCTTTTGTTTTTCGGTTTCCAGATTAGTGACAAGTCTCAACGCTTCTAATGTTTCAATCGACATGGATTGAGCTTCATCGATAATCAGTACCGGTTTTTTTCCGTTAACAGCATTATTAATAAGAAAATCGTTGATTAGACTCATTAGCCCGTTTAGCCCAATGTGACGGGAATATTCAATACCCATTTCATTCGCAATTGCCATGAGTAAACCCACTGGTGGTAAATGAGGATTGGGAATGTATGCGGTTTCGAAAGGTTCCGGTAATTCATTGAGTAATTTGCGACAAAGCATGGTTTTACCTGTACCGACGTCACCGGTAATTTTGATAAATCCTTCGCCGTTATGCAAAGCAATCAGCAATACGTTAAGTGCTTCTAAATGGGAGGGCAGTTCACAAAAGAACTGTGTGTCGGGCGTTAAGCCGAATGGCTGACTATTGAGACCAAAGTGTGTTTTATACATAAATAACTTTTAAAATATTTTTTATGGAGATAGTGCCATTATTGCAGGTTGGGTACGCTTGATTCATGTCCCTATTAACACCAGGCCGCATTTATAAAGGTATTTTAGGTGATGCAAGAGCGATATATCTGTCCATATTTTTGTATAATTTATTTCCAACGCGGCTGTGAATCAAGCCTTTCAATGCGTTGTTTACTGGAATTTATCTCCTTTTGCCAGTCCGTATCGCTGCCAATAAAGGAGGCTTTAAGCAATATAATCAGTTCTGATTTTTGGCTGGAGCCCGTGTTGACTCTAAACAGGTTGCCGATATATGGAATTGCTGCTAAACCGGTAACACCTTGCTTATTTTCATTATCATTCTCTTGCATCAGGCCACCTAACACAATAACCTGGCCGTTTCTAGCCTTGACTATGCTATCAGATTCTCTGACAGTGGTGAGTGCCAACGGTAAAGCGCCTATGGCATTGCCAAAAGTTTTACTTACTTCTTTAACCTGGGTAATGGAAGGGTGGATATGCAGAGTAATGTCCTCATTGTCATCTATCTGCGGTGTAACATCTAGGGCTATGCCGGAAAAGAAAACATCCAGCTTGGGATAAGGTGTGGTGATAATGTTTGTGTTGGTGCCGGTAGGAGAGTTACTGGTTTGAATATCATAGGCGAAATATTCATCCTGGCCGACTTTAATAATGGCTGTTTGATTATTTAAAGTCGAAATCCTTGGGCTGGATAAAACATTAGTTTTTCCTTGGGTCCCCATCAATTCGACAAATGCGCGGAAATCACCGGAATGAGCGCCTAAGGTAAAAACAGAAGTAAACAAGCTAGGATCCATAACGCCGCCTATACCAGTTAAAAGCGGGGCTTTGTTGATGCCTTCTTTAACGATACTTTCCCAGTTAACACCATCTTGATGTTTATCATCTAGGGTAACTTCCAGTATTTTGGCTTCAAGAATGACTTGCCGGCTGATTTGAGTTTGGGTGGCAGACAGGAAGCTTTCGATTTCCCTTAACTGCATGGGTTTTGCACGGACAATCACGATGCCCGATTGCTGGTTAATATCTACAGTTGCTTGTGGATCGACTTTAATAAGGCTATGTAAAGAGTCTTTCATTTCGCGCCAGAAGTCTGTGTTTGTTGTCGTGCGAACTGAACTACTTGATGAGCTGGAGTTCTGAGAATATCCCATTGAACTGTTTCCCATTGGGCTGTTCCCCAAAGGGCTGCCGCCTTGATTACTGCTGCCTTGTTGGCTCCCTGTGGAGCCTTGTGAGTTGTTTTGACTGGCTTGTTTGCCGGATGATACGCTGGTATTTGAATTGCCAACCCTGAGCAAATCCAGCCGGTCTATTTTAAAAGTCTTGGTTTGCAAAGTTGCAGGATAGATGATGTACCCCATATCATTTTTTTTGTAATCATAGCCATAGAGTTTTTGCGCTGCATCAAGAACTTGTGCAATAGTTACATTCTTTAAGTCCAGCGAGATTTTGCCGGTTACTTCGGGATGTACCATCATGTTTTCTTCGGTATCTACAACCAAGCCCATAAAAAATTCACGGGCATCCACTTCATAAACGGAAATATTTAGGCGTGTTTGCTGCGCCGTGTTTTGTGAGGTGGACAGGGTTTGATCGAAATCAGGGATCAGTGCATCGGTAACGGCTGACGGAGCTTTTGCATTATTACGCGCTTGCGGAGCGGCATCAGAAAATGCATTGGCAACATTGGATGACTTTGTTGGTTGAAGTGGAGCGCAGGATACCAGTAGTAATGTCAATGCCGTGGTAATGACTAGATGATTGTTATTCATTTTAGTGTGTACTTGGTATTTATTGTGTTTTGTAGAGACGTTGCACCAGTTGCAAGGTCTTAAGTTCGCCATTTTGAGTGATGGTGACCGAGTTTTTGTGAATACTGATGATTTTAACCGTGATTGAGCGCGCCGGTGCATAGGCTGGTTCCGGATGTTGAGCAGCATTTGGTCGTTGGTGGATACCGGTTTCTATGGGCTGGCTCTGTCCCTGAAGCTGAGGAATGTCCATGCTCCCCATTGCGGTTGCAAGCAGCGGAGCAATCATGTTTCCTAGCGGAGACATTATGTTTTCTTGCGCGGGATGATTTGTTTTCGTGTTTGCGTATTCCATTGCATTATTAAACAGCTCATTTTTTTTATCAGTAATTGGCAAGGTGCTAGCAGGAGCTGTTAGCGCAGGTTTTAAAACCGGAGTTTGTTCAATTACTATGGTCTGACCTTGTTTAGCAGAGACACCGTTAATGGTTACTCGTCTTGATTTTGATGAAATCCAGATGGCCGATAAAACCAAGTCATCGTCGCTATCGGCAGTATCAGGGGATGTTGCCGACGGCAATGGATAGGCCGGTTGGGTCGGATCGCGGAATTCAGCGCTGCATGGCATGGTAGCTAGTCCTGCAAGCAATAGTATTATTTTAAACACCAAGCCAGCTCTCCTTAAAGCTAAGTGTGTAAGCTCTCAGTGTCGTTTCCGCTGTCGGGTAATCTTTAACCTGATAGTCGATGCTTTCCCAGACAAAACGCCAAGGTAGAGACTCCAATGCTTTTAAGTAATTGAGAGTATTTAAATAACTGCCGGAAAAAGTGATTGTCAGTCCGTGTTTGTATATCGGGTTTGCTTGCGATTGTTTGGATTCAAGTAGAGTAGTTACCGGTAATGTATCAAGCTTTATCAGGGTTAATTCATTGTTCTTGGTAAGTATATCGCTTAATGCGACAGCCATTAATTGTGGAGGGACAAGGCTTTTGTCGTGCATTATAAGTTCTTGCAGGCGGTTATATTCGGCTTTTAATTCAACCAGCTTATTACGGTTAGCCAAGTTAGGGTCTGTATGGGAGCTGTTTTCAAGCTTGATTGTTGCCAGTTGTTGAGCGGTTAATTGCTGCTTAAGGTCGGTCAGTTGCAGCAGAAGCGCCTGATGTTTTTTTTGAGTCGGTTGGTAGAAGAAGCTATCCCAGCCGACCCATAAGCCAATCAGTATTGCCACGACCACGATGATTTTTTCACGTTGGGTCAGCGCTTCAAATTTTTCTTGAAGATTATCGAGCATGATCTTTTTTATCTGGCGCTTCCAGAATGGTATTGAGTTTAAAATCCATTTGATCCGGTATCTCTTCTGATTTCTGCATAATCAGTTTGGCGAAAGTGTGTCCATTAAAGATAGGTTCTTTTTGCAATTGTTGCAGAAAATAAGGGATTTTCTCCGGTTTAAAAGTGCTACCTTCAATGTTGATAATCTGCCGTTGTTCGTTAAGATACAGTGCGCTGAGCCAAACATCAGGAATCGACTGGTTGGAGAGCGCCTGGAAGTAGCTTGAAAAGCCGGGTGATTGATCGGTAATTTTACTCGATAGCAACTGCATGGTTTGTGTTAACTCGTCCAGCATGTTTTGCCATTGCGCGACTTCTTCTGCGAGTTGTGCGTCGATGTCCTGCTTGGGGATTTTCGATGAGATGAGATTTACGCGAGTTTGTTCGGCCTCTAGATTCTGGCGAAACTGTTGTATTTGAGTTTCGGTGCTTTTTAAACTCCATATTACGTATCCACTGAAACCGGCAAACAGCAGGGCTACAACCGATAGGCCGGCCCAGTATAAGTTAATGCCTGATTTCTTCCGTCCCTGATTAAGGATATCCTGATATAAGTTGACTTGTTGTATCATGCGGCTGCTATTGCATAACGTAATGTTGCGCCGATAACTGGAGCACAAAGCGATTGAGTCTGTGCATCCACTAGAATATCGCAATCGATAACAGTCGATAAATCTATCATCCGGGCGACAATGCCAAGATTACTGCTCAGGCTGTCAAGCAAGTTATGAGTGTTTTCTGCCAAGGGAATGACGGCTAATGTTGAAATAGGCGGAATCCCGTAATAACTTTCCACATAATCGAGTGAGCGTTGTATTTCCAGTGCAAGGTTGTTATGAGCATTTGCGGTCACACTTTCGCTGGAAAATGGATCGTCTAATCCCAGTTTTTTATAACCGATTTCAAATTTACGCGAAACATAAATAGTCGCGTCTTTTTGTATCAGTAAGGTGCCGGAAAACTCCAACAGGTACAAAAGGGCAATGCCGCGTTCGTTTTCCGGTAATTGCGCTGCCAGATTACGTAAGGTTGTTTCATGAATATCAACCACTTTGAGCTGTAATCCTGCCTTGGTGCATTTTTCGACTTGTTCTCTGATGATGTCAATAGGGCTGGCGATGACTTCCAGCATTTTGCTGCTATTTGCGCGAACAGCTATGGGTACTTGATAGTAATCAATGACAGCTTTGTCAACGGGGAAGTCAATGAGATCATGAATTTTCCAGCGAATGGCCTCAATAATTTCGTTTTCAGCGACAGCGGGAGCTTCAATGTTGATGCGGCGGTAATTGTCAGTAGTCAGTACCAAATGGCAGTCATATTCGGCAAGATTATGTTGCGCAGCAAGTTCTCCGAGTAGGTCTTGTTGATCTTCAGGTTTCCTGGCGTCAATGAATTCACAATGTATAAGTGTTAGCGTACTGCTTTCCGAAAACTTCGAAACAGCAACAGAGATGCCGTTCTGTAAAAAACTGATACCGACAATACCCTTGCAAACGTTTTCTTTTCTAAAGAACCTTTTTAACAGTTGCACGATAGGTAATCCGAATCGATTTTATAAGAAAAGTGCTATAAACTTCACAGTTTACATAAAATTAACTGATATTTCTCATTTTATTTTTAAGTTCCGCTTTTCCAAGGTAGCTATTAAAATAAATGAACATCACACGTCTTCGCTTAAGGACAGCACTATTTCTTGGACTGATTTAGGGTCTATTTTGAAACCGCGCATTTCTAAAACACCTTTGGTATTAAGCGAAATGATCAGGTAAAGAGCTTCGGGATAAGATGCCAGCTTTAAATCGATGGCTGATGGTATGGCTGGCGCGGTCGGGTGGGAATGGTAAATGGCAAATAGTTCTTCCCCTTGATCACGCATTTCGGCCATGGCTGAAATTTGCTGTCCGGCATCAAGCTGGAAACGCTGCTGAGGCTGTTCAGCAATGTTCTTTATGGGATAGCAAGTGCTCGGCAGTCCGTTTTTGCCGCCAATAAGTCCGCATATTTCAAGGTCTGGCGAAATTTGCGCAAAATGCAGCAATTTATTGGTTATTTTGCGGGGAATTTGGATGTGTTCTTGGGTCATAATATTCGGTCTCAGGTTGTCAAATCTGTTTGAAACAGATTTGAAGGATATCAGGGCTGGGCAGCCTGATATGAGTTCCATTGTCCATAAGTTACACGGGGTTGCCCGGATAAGTCTGTATAGGTTTGTACCTTATCATAATGTAAATCTTTAAAAAGAGTTTGAACTTGCTGCAACTGGTTGTAGCCATGTTCAATCAGCAAATGCCCGCCAGGTTCCAGATAATTACGAGCAGCATCGGCAATAATTCTAATGTCGCGAAGTCCATTTTCTTCGGCGCGCAAGGCTGTTTGCGGTTCAAACCGGACATCGCCTTGCTGTAGATGGTTATCGTCTGCTGCAATATATGGCGGGTTGCTGATGATCAGGTTAAATTTTGTATCTGTAATGTCGGTAAACCAGTCGCTTTGATAAAACTGAATATTGTTGATATGGTGTTTGGCGGCATTGAGTTGAGCGATGTGTAATGCAGCCAAGCTAAAATCAATGGCGCTGACCTGTGCATGCGGACATTCAGCCGCCAGTGTAATGGCAATAATGCCTGAACCCGTACCTAGGTCAATGATCTTGAAAGGTTCGTCGGCCGGTATCAGTTTTAAACTGAGTTCAATAAGCAGTTCGGTGTCCGGTCTGGGAATCAATACGTCCGGTGTGACTTGGAAATCCCGCGACCAGAATTCCCGGTTGCCGGTGATATAGGCAATAGGTATGCCTTTTTGACGTTGTTCAAGCAACGTCCTGAAAATGTTTAAGTGCTCGGATTGCAGTTGCTGGTCCGGCCACGCGCGAAGGTAGGAGCGTGGCTTGTTAAGCGCCATGCACAATAAAACTTCCGCATCTAATAAGGCTGAATCGGAAACTGCTGCTAATATGCCGACAGCGTCATGCAGCACCGATTTAATACTTTGCATTGATATTAGTCTTCGCCTAGCTGGGTGAGCAGTTCGGCTTGATGTTCGCTGATCAGCGGCTGAATGACTTGCTCCAGTCCGCCCTGCATGATGTCGTCCAGTTTATACAGGGTCAGGTTGATGCGGTGATCGGTTAATCGTCCTTGAGGGTAGTTGTAGGTACGGATGCGTTCGGAACGGTCACCGCTGCCGACTTGCAGTTTTCGGGTGGCCGATTGTTCCGCGTGGTGTTTTTCCTGCTCGGCGGATAATAGGCGGGATGCCAATAAAGACATGGCTCGGGCGCGGTTTTTGTGTTGCGAGCGCTCGTCCTGGCATTCCACGACGACACCCGTTGGGACGTGGGTAATGCGTATTGCAGATTCTGTTTTATTGATGTGCTGCCCGCCCGCTCCAGAGGCACGGAAGGTGTCGACTTTAAGGTCGGCGGGATTTATGTCGATAGCATCGACTTCGTCGACTTCCGGCATGATTGCGACGGTGCAAGCCGAGGTGTGGATACGGCCTTGCGACTCGGTTTCAGGTACGCGCTGCACCCGGTGTGCACCGGATTCAAATTTTAATTGGGAATAAACATCTTTGCCGGCAACGCGCAGTATGACTTCTTTGTATCCGCCGTGGTCGCCGTGGCTTTCGTTGATAATTTCTGTTTGCCAGCCTTTGCGCTCGGCATAACGCTGGTACATGCGGGCAAGATCGCCGGAGAAAATCGCCGCTTCATCGCCGCCTGTTCCGGCTCGTATTTCTATGAAAATGTTACGATTATCGTTGGGGTCTTTGGGAAGTAATAACACTTGCAATTCATGTTCGATTGCGTCCAGCTGGTTTTCTGCGTCGCTCACCTCTTCTTTAGCCATTTCCCTTAACTCGGGGTCGTTGTCATTGGCCATTTCTTTGGCTGACGCCAAGCTTTCCATGGTTTGTTGATAGCGTTTATAGCAATCAACCAGTGGGTTAATTTGGGCGTATTCCTGGCTCAGGGAGCGGAATTTGTTTTGATTGCCCTGTACTTCAGGTTCCGAAAGTAGGGCGGCAATTTCATCATAGCGTTCGCACAGATTTTCGAGTTTATGTTGTATGGATTGTTTCATTGAGAATTGGTTAATTTAAAGATTTCACGGGCTGCGGCAATCAAATCGTGGCGTTCGTTTTCGGCGGCGGTTCTGATTTGGGCGCTGGGCGTATGAATAAGTTTGTTGGTCAGGCTGTGGGCCAGCCGGTTAAGGACAAGTTCTGCGGGAGCCCCGCTTTTTAATGAGGCCATGGCTTTTTGCAAGGCTTCGTCACGGGCTTGTTCGGCCTGGTGGCGATAATCCTGAATAGTGGATTGAGCGCCTTGGGCACGTAACCAGGTTAAAAAATAATCAACTTGAGTGTCGATTATTTCTTCGGCTTGTTCTGCCGCCAAACGACGGGAGTTCATATTTTGATCTATGATGTTTTGTAGATCGTCAATGGTATAAAGATACACATCCCTGAGTTGCTCAACCTCCGCTTCAATATCCCGAGGCACCGCAAGGTCTACCATGAACATCGGTTTGTGCTTGCGCTTTTTGAGGGCGCTTTCAACGCGGCCCTTGCCGAGTATAGGAAGTTGACTGGCGGTTGACGAGATAACGATGTCGGCTTCGGCCAGATGTGCAGGCAATTCGGATAAGGCGATCGCATAGCCGTTAAACTGCGAGGCCAATACATGGGCTTTATCATAAGTGCGGTTGGCGATAATGATGCGGCCAATGCCTTGTTGGGACAAATGTCGAGCGGTCAACTCAATGGTCTCACCGGCCCCTATTAGAAGGGCGGTTTGTTCGCTGAGTTTGTCGAATATTTGTTGCGCCAATTGCACAGCGGCAAAGGCAACCGATACCGGGCTGGAGCCAATGGCGGTGTCTGTGCGTACTTTTTTGGCGGCAGTAAAAGTATGCTGAAAAAGTTTACCCAGGCGCTTGCCTAAAGTCCCTGCTTCATAGGCGGCCTGATAAGCCGTTTTCATTTGCCCCAGAATTTGCGGTTCACCCAGAATCATGGAATCCAGGCCGCAAGCGACCCGAAACATATGGCGGATCAGGTCGCTATCGGTATGGCAATATAGATAAGGCGTAAAATCGGCGGCACTGATTTGTTTGCTTTGAGCGACCCAGTCAATCAGGATTTGTTTATTTGCTGTGGTTGATGTGCAGTAAAACTCGGTGCGGTTACAGGTTGACAGTATGGCGGCTTCATTAATTTCTTTGATGCGCCACAGCTCCTGCAACGAAGATTTTAGAATTTCGGCAGGGAATGACAGTCGCTCACGGATTGAAACCGGTGCGGTATTGTAATTAATCCCAACTGCAAGAAGTGTCATGTGATTAGGTTCATGGTAAAGGGCTCAAGGTTCAATATATACGGTCGGTTTTTAAATCACGAACTTTTTACCTTGCGCCTTAAGGTATGTATTATGTCAGTGTATTCTAAGAAATATAATGGCTTTATCCAAATGGAATAAATCAGCTATCCGACTCGACTGATTTTTCTGATAATCTATAGTGAAAATATTTGTAGGCAATAAATAGGACGATTGTGTGTTAATTTTTAGATTGTTTTCAGTGATAATCCTCGTTTTTCTTAATGGCTGCGCCAGTTCGCCTGAAAAATCGAGTGCTCAGGAAGAAGTGGTTGAGCCTGTCAAAATAGCCGAGCCCAAGAAAAAAACGCAACAAAATGAAGTAAAGACAGCGATAAATCCTGATGTGATGTATATGCTAATGGCGGCAGAGCTTGCGGGGCAAAGAGGTCAATATGCCGTTGCGCTGGAAGGATATATGGAAGCTGCCAAGCGTGTTAATGATCCAAGATTTGCAGAAAGGGCAGCAAAAATTGCTATGTATATGAAAGATAGCAATAAAACGGACGAGGCTATTTCTTTGTGGTTAAAGGAAGACCCTAAAAATCCTACGGCAAGAAAAGTTGCTGCATTATCAGCCTTGAGGGCCGGCAATAAACAAGCTGCTGTTGAGCACTTAAATGCAGTACTGAAAGGCGATCCAGCTGGATTTGAAAAGACTGCGCTTGAATTGGCGAATGTTCTGCAAAGGGACGGCAAGTCAGATTTTTTTTATCAGGTACTGGAGGCTTTAGCGGAGAAAAATCCTGATCAAGCGGTGGTTTATTTTGTGCAGTCATTATTAGCTATGGAAATGAAAAACGGTGCGCTGGCTGAAAAGAAAGTGCAGCAAGCTTTGGATATTCAGCCGGGATGGGATAAAGCTTTAGTATTTCAGGCGCAGATAGCAGTGTTTTCCGGGGATTTAAGTAAAGCAAAAATTTTGCTAAGAAATGCATCAATTAAATATCCTGAAAATGACAAATTTAAAAAACTGCTAGCCCAAGTCTTGATAAAGGCGGCGGAATATGATGCAGCAGGTGAGGTTTATCAAGCCATAGTCTTGTCCAATCCGAAAGATGCTGAGAGTCAGCTTGCACTGGCATTAGTGGATTTGCAATTGAATCATGACAGTAAGGCCGAAGATATCTTTAAGCAGTTACTGGATCAACCTGAATGGCGGAACCAGGCTAGTTTTTATTTAGGAAAAATAGAAGAAAAACGTGGGCATACACAAAAAGCGTTGGCATGGTTTGATAAAGTGGCTGAAGGGCCGTTGGTTTTTGAGTCGGCGATTTCGGCAGTTTCATTACTGGTAAAGGAAAAGAAGTTTGACGAAGCCGATTCGCGATTGAATCTATTGTCGGACCAGTTTCCAAAACAAAAGCTACGCATTATTTTGATGAAGGCCGGGTTGTATAGTCAGCAAGAGCAATATGAAACAGCTTTCAAACTGTTGACTGATGCGTTAGTCGGTGAGCCTGATCAAAGAGACTTGCTTTACACGCGTGCGTTGATGGCTGAGCGGATTAAGAGGCCGGATGTGCTGGAAGCAGATTTGAAAAAAATATTAGCTAAGTATCCCGATGATGCAGAGGCATTGAACGCATTGGGCTATAGCCTGCTGGGCCATGCTGAGCGTTATGCCGAGGCAGAAAGATATTTGCAGAATGCGCTTAGGTTACAGCCGAATGAGGCGGTGGTTATGGACAGTTTTGGCTGGCTCCAGTTTAAACTTGGCAAGCCTGAGCTGGCCTTGGATTATCTTGAACGGGCCTATGCAAAGCAAGAGGAGGCAGAAATAGCGGCTCATCTTGCCGAGGTACTGTGGACCTTAGGCAGAAAAGAGGAGGCTAAAAAGGTATTTAATAAAGCTATTAAAAAAGCTCCGGAAGATGAATATTTATTGAGTTTTCAAAAGAGACTGTTGGAAGGCGAAGAATAGGGTGTTACGTTTTAAAGTGGGGTTATTGGCCAGCGGGTGTCTGGTCCTTTTATTGTCGGCTTGTTCGGTTGTTCCTGTTGAGCCGAGCGTTCATTATTCAAGGGTGGCGATGCTTCCTCTTTATGATCTGGAGCGCTGGTCATTTGAAGGTCGATTGGCGTTAACGGGACAAAATGATTCCTGGTCGGCCAATATAAGTTGGGAGCATAGTCCTGAGGCGGAGAAAATAAAGTTATTCGGCCCCTTGGGTCAGGGGGCGGTGTTGATCTCGTTAAAAGGAAATGTTGTTACCATTGATCGAGGTGGGGATGATGTGCAGTCATCGACGCAGCCGGAAGAGTTCATTAATCAACAACTGGGTATGTTTGTTCCTGTGCGGTCATTACGGTATTGGGTAGTGGGTTTGCCGGAGCCGTCGCTTTCCTATAAAGATACCGATAGCGGATTTAATCAAGCGGGATGGTTGAGTGAATACAAACAAATGCAGTCCGTTGATGATGGCACTATGCCGCTCAAAATGATGGTCATGAATAATCAGGTCAAGTTAAAGTTAGTCATCGATCACTGGGTTTTAAATGACGCAAAATCAAATTAATCAATCCGCATGGGCGGAAAAATGGCCCGCGCCGGCAAAATTGAATTTAATGTTACGGATAACCGGACAAAGAAGCGATGGTTATCATTTGCTGCAAACAGTTTTTCAATTCATAGAACTATGTGATTGGATAACATTTCACCCGGTTGATGATGGGCGGGTTAGTTTGCAAGAACCTATCCCTGGAGTTCCTGAATCGGATGATTTGACGGTTAGGGCTGCAAAGTTGTTAAAAGCAGAAACGGGCTGTGAGCAAGGTGTGCGCATTGAGGTCAAAAAAAATCTGCCTATGGGCGGAGGGCTTGGCGGCGGCAGTTCTGATGCGGCAACGACGTTGGTCGTGCTAAATGTGTTATGGGGGCTGCAATTGTCAATGGAAAGGTTGATGGAATTGGGCTTGACCTTGGGTGCAGATGTGCCCGTGTTCGTATATGGCTATTCGGCATGGGCAGAAGGTGTTGGGGAAAAACTCAAGAGAATAGATATTCCCGAACAGTGGTTTGTGGTGATAAAGCCAAACTGTCATGTAGATACTAGAGAAGTATTTTTATCTAAAGATTTGACAAGGAATAGTAAATCGATCAGAATAGCCGACTTTATAGCGGGCCAACACCAAAACGATTGTCTTGGGGTAGTTCGTGAGCGTTACCAGTTTGTTAAAGACGCTTTGGTTGAATTGTCTGAATTTTCTGAGGCAAGGCTAACCGGGACGGGGGCTTGTGTTTTTGCGCAGTTTGATTCAGAAGCAGCTGCCGCCAGTGCTTATCGGTCACTTCAAAAGAAGTGGCAGGTATATCTGGTGAAAGGAGTGAATGAATCGCCTTTGTTTTCAAAGCTAAATAATGGTAGCTATATATCTTGATTATTGGGTCGTCGCCAAGCGGTAAGGCACGGGGTTTTGATCTCCGCATACCAAGGTTCGAATCCTTGCGACCCAGCCAATTACCTCCGCTAAGTTAAATTCTATTTGGGAGTGCTTGATGAGTGACACCTCTATTATGGTGTTTTCTGGAAATGCTAACTTGGCTTTGTCAGAGGGTATAGTAAAGAAACTCAATATGCGCCTTGGAATGGCGACTGTCGGTAGATTCAGTGATGGGGAAATTGCTGTAGAAATTGAAGAAAATGTTCGTGGAAAGGATATTTTTGTTATTCAACCGACTTGTTCTCCAACCAATGAAAATTTAATGGAGTTGCTGGTGATGATGGATGCTCTTCATCGGGCTTCGGCATCACGAATAACTGCGGTAATGCCGTATTACGGTTATGCGCGGCAGGACAGAAGATCGCGGTCGGCTCGAGTGCCGATTAGCGCAAAGCTGGTTGCAAAGATGATTGAGCAAGCAGGTGCGGATCGGGTGTTGACGGTTGATTTGCATGCGGATCAGATTCAGGGTTTTTTTGATATACCTGTTGATAATGTTTACTCGTCGCCTATCCTTCTTGGGGATGTGTGGCGGCAAAAATATAAAGACTTGATTGTTGTTTCGCCAGATGTTGGTGGCGTTGTCAGGGCTAGAGCGCTTGCAAAGCGCTTGGATGATGCTGATCTGGCGATTATAGATAAGCGTAGGCCCAAGGCTAATGTTGCAGAGATTATGCATATAATTGGCGATGTTGATGGGCGTAGTTGCGTATTGATCGATGATTTGGTTGATACGGCCGGAACATTATGTCATGCAGCTGAAGCATTAAAGAAGCATGGTGCGATCAAAGTGGTTGCATATTGCACTCATGCGGTATTATCCGGTTCTGCTTTAAAAAATATAAACAACTCGGAGCTTGATGAATTGGTTGTTACTGATACCATTCCTCTGAGTCACCAGGCTGTAGAATCGGGTAGGATAAGACAGTTAAGTGTAGCAGAAATGCTGGCTGAAACCATAAGGCGTATAGCTGCTGGCGAATCAGTTAGTTCGCTGTATGTAGATTGACGATTGTGGATTGTAAAATTTAATTTGTTGTGCTTGATGGCACGGGGTTGAGAGGAAAATGTCTAACGTATTTGAGTTTGTTGCCGAAAGTCGTGGGCAATCAGGTAAGAGCGCGGCCAGAAGAGTGCGTCGCACGGGTAATGTGCCTGCGGTAATATATGGTGGGCATGGCGAGCCTCAAATGCTTTTGCTGAGTCACAATGAGGTGATTAAACATCTGGCGCATGAAGCGGTTTATTCGCATATTTTAGATATTAATGTTGATGGAAAAACTGAAAAGGCTGTTCTGAAGGGTGTTCAGCGTCATCCTGCCAAGTTTCAAATCTTACATATGGATTTTCTTCGGGTGACGATGTCGGAGGCATTAAAAGTGCATGTGCCATTGCATTTTATCAATGAGCAAATATCTGTTGGTGGAAAGAAAGGTGGTATTGTGGCTCATGCCATGATTGATGTTGAAGTTTCCTGTCTGCCGGGGATTCTGCCTGATTATATTGAGGTGGATCTGGGTCGTCTGGATATTGGTGAGTCGGTTCATCTCTCTGATATAGTTTTGCCTGCTGGTGTTGAAATTGTAGCTTTGGCTCAAGGTCCTGAGCATGATCATCCGGTTGCGTCAATGATGGCTTCAAAAGCAAGCAAAGATGATGTTGCTTGATAGTTTGTAAAATAGCAGATGATTAAGCTTATAGTTGGCTTGGGTAATCCGGGTCGGCAGTACGAAAAAACCCGGCATAATGCCGGGTTTTTGTTTTTAGATAGATTGGTATCTAGTTCGAATTGTGATTGGGTGAGGGAGGCCAGATTTGATGGGTTTCTGGTGGAGATTGGGGTCGCGGGTAGCAAGGTATTGTTATTAAAGCCGGATACGTTCATGAATCGAAGTGGTCAGGCTGTAGGTAAGGTTGCTCGATATTATAAAGTGGTGCCGGATGAGATTCTTGTTATTCATGATGAGCTTGATTTTGATGTTGGTGTGGTAAGGCTAAAAAAAGACGGGGGGCATGCTGGTCATAATGGTTTGCGAGATATCATTGCGCATTTGGGTTCAAAAGAGTTTTATCGCTTAAGGATCGGAATTGGGCGGCCTCCGGCTGGGAAAGTTGTTGCGGATTTTGTGTTGTCAAATCCTCCTAAAAATGAATGGAGTTTGATGTTGTCGGGTTTTGATCTTGCTTTTAGTTATCTGGATCAGATAATTGCGGGTGATATGCCTGTAGTGATGAATAAATTGAATTCGAAGTAAATGATTAATTGACAGTATGTGTTTGATGATAGATAATATCTGGGTTATCTGATAACGGAGGGGTTCCCGAGCGGCCAAAGGGATCAGACTGTAAATCTGCCGGCTCTGCCTTCGGAGGTTCGAATCCTCCCCCCTCCACCATCTAATTAAAAAATATCCGCGGGTGTAGTTCAATGGTAGAACTCCAGCCTTCCAAGCTGATCACGTGGGTTCGATTCCCATCACCCGCTCCATATTCAAAAAATAAGCTCATATAGCTCAGTAGGTAGAGCACTTCCTTGGTAAGGAAGAGGTCACCGGTTCAAATCCGGTTATGAGCTCCATATATTGTGTTGATTATTAGAGGTGTATTTTAATGGCCAAAGAAAAATTTTCACGTAGCAAGCCCCACGTAAACGTCGGCACAATCGGTCACGTCGATCATGGTAAAACTACTTTAACGGCAGCTTTAACAAAAGTAATGGCTGAGCTTCAAGGTGGAGAGGTTAAGGCCTTTGATCAAATTGATAATGCACCGGAAGAGCGTGCGCGTGGTATCACTATTTCAACGTCGCACGTCGAATATGAGTCAGCAACGCGTCATTATGCGCACGTTGATTGCCCGGGCCATGCTGATTATGTAAAAAATATGATTACCGGCGCGGCGCAAATGGACGGCGCTATTTTGGTCTGTTCGGCGGCTGACGGCCCCATGCCGCAAACAAGAGAGCACATCCTATTGTCAAGACAGGTAGGCGTGCCTTACGTCGTCGTGTTCTTGAATAAAGCGGATATGGTTGATGATGCAGAGTTGATTGAGTTGGTCGAAATGGAAATTCGAGAGTTGTTGGATATGTATGAATTTCCAGGGGACGATACGCCTATCATCGTTGGTTCTGCATTGAAAGCACTGGAAGGTGATACCAGTGAGATTGGTGTTCCTTCCGTAGTTCGATTGGTTGAAGCATTAGATACCTATATTCCATTGCCGGAAAGAGCGATAGATGGTGCATTCTTGATGCCGATAGAAGACGTATTTTCGATTTCCGGTCGTGGTACGGTGGTGACCGGTCGTATTGAACGTGGCATCGTTAAAGTGGGTCAGGAAATTGAGATTGTCGGCATCAGACCTACCGTATCCACCACTTGTACTGGTGTAGAAATGTTTCGCAAGTTGCTGGATCAAGGTCAGGCGGGTGACAACGTAGGTATCTTGTTGAGGGGAACAAAAAGAGATGACGTTGAGCGTGGGCAGGTTTTAGCGCACAAAGGTACAATTAAGCCGCATTCTCATTTTAATTCAGAGATTTATATCTTGTCTAAAGATGAGGGTGGTCGTCATACCCCTTTCTTTAATGGCTATCGTCCGCAGTTCTACTTCAGAACCACTGACGTAACAGGTGCTGTTGAGTTGCCTGAAGGCGTTGAAATGGTTATGCCTGGTGATAATATTTCAGTTAAAGTGAAACTGATTTCACCGATTGCCATGGATGATGGCTTGCGTTTTGCAATCCGTGAGGGTGGGCGCACGGTCGGTGCGGGCGTCGTTGCATCAATACTTGAATAATAATATTATTTAGTGTATTATAACAGTTTATGTAAGGCTTGTCTGAATAGGTCAGTAGTTCAATTGGTAGAATAGCGGTCTCCAAAACCGCGGGTTGGGGGTTCGAGACCCTCCTGGCCTGCCATTCAGATTAAAGCATATCAAATCTATTTTCATAGTAAATAACATATGAATACTCAGGTAGAAGCATCGGCATCGGTTTTTGATGTTGTTAAGCAAGTATTTTCCGTTGTCTTTGTGGTTGCTGGTGTGGCTGCATTCTATTATTTCTCAGAATTTCCGCTTTTATACCGAGTTCTTGGTTTGGTTGTTGTAGCGCTGGTTGTGGTTGGTACAATGCTTACTACAGGAGTGGGGCGAAATGTTTGGGGATTCGTTTTGGAATCCAAGCAAGAAGTCAGAAAGGTTGTTTGGCCAACTCGAGATGAGACTTTTCGTACTACCTTGTTAGTATTTGGGATGGTTTTTATTGTTGGCTTGATTTTGTGGCTACTGGATATGTTTTTGTTTTGGGGTGTGCGTCTTTTGACTGGTCAAGGAGGGTAGATATATGGCGCTACGCTGGTATGTTGTACATGCCTACTCAAATTTTGAGAATAAAGTTAAGCAGGCATTAGAAGAAAGAATTAAGAGGGAAGGATTAGAGCAGTATTTCGGAAAGATCTTGGTGCCTACCGAAGAAGTTGTAGAAATGCGTATGGGGCAGCAGAGAAAAAGCGAAAGAAAATTCTTTCCCGGATATGTGTTAGTGCAAATGGATTTGACTGATGAAACTTGGCATTTGGTGAAAGATGTGCCGAGGGTGCTGGGTTTTATAGGTGGAACTTCTGATCGTCCTGCGCCGATATCTGAAAAAGAGGCGATGGCTATTCTCAATAGGGTAGAGGATGGGGTAAATAAGCCACGGCCTAAGACGATGTTTGAGGCTGGTGAGGTAATTAGAGTTATTGATGGGCCGTTTAAGGATTTTAATGGTGTCGTTGAAGAAGTTAATTACGAGAAAAGCAAAATAAAAATATCAGTGCTCATTTTTGGGCGCTCAACATCTGTTGAACTTGGCTTTGGGCAAGTAGAAAAAAGTTAATTAAGTTTTAAGTGCTTAGTGTTTTTAAAATCACTGTCTGAGCAAGGCAGTGATTTTTTGTGTCTAGGGGAGCTGAAAAGCGTTTGTACCCATATTTGGAGTAAATAATGGCTAAAAAAATAACCGCGTATATTAAGTTGCAGGTTAAAGCGGGCGAAGCAAATCCAAGTCCACCAGTAGGTCCTGCATTGGGTCAACGAGGTGTTAACATCATGGAGTTTTGTAAGGCGTTTAATGCTAAAACACAAGATACAGAAAAAGGTTTGCCTTTGCCTGTAGTCATTACTGTTTACAGTGACCGTAGTTTTACGTTTATTACAAAAACCCCGCCAGCTTCAATTCTTTTGAAGAAAGCAACAGGCATTAAAAGCGGGAGCAGTAATCCTAATACCAAGAAAGTTGGTACGGTGACTCGCGCGCAATTGGAAGAAATTGCTAAGACAAAAATGGAAGATTTGAATGCGGCAAATCTGGAAGCCGCAGTAAAAACGATTGCGGGCAGTGCGTATAGCATGGGTCTGAATGTGGAGGGATTATAATGGCTAAATTATCAAAAAAAGCGAAAGTTATCAAAGGGAAAGTTGATAAAACTAAGCAATATTCAATCACTGAAGCGGTTCAGTTGCTGAAAGAGTTAGGAACTGCAAAGTTTAGCGAAGCTATTGATGTTAGCGTTAATTTAGGTGTGGATCCTCGCAAGTCCGATCAAAATGTTCGCGGTGCAACGGTGTTGCCGAATGGTACGGGCAAAACAGTTAGGGTTGCAGTTTTTACCCAGGGTCCTAACGCTGATGCGGCAAGAGAAGCGGGAGCCGACATAGTGGGTATGGATGACTTGGGTGAGTTGGTAAAAAAAGGCGAAATGAATTTTGATGTGGTCATAGCGTCTCCTGATGCAATGAGAGTGGTTGGTCAACTAGGTCAAATTTTAGGGCCTAGAGGCCTGATGCCTAATCCTAAGGTTGGAACTGTCACTACCGACGTTGCCACTGCTGTAAAAAATGCAAAATCTGGACAGGTACGTTATCGGACCGATAAGTCAGGGATTATCCACTGTACGTTGGGTAAAGTTACATTTGAGGCGGATGCTATTCAAGGTAACTTAGAAGCATTGCTTGCAGATTTAAGAAGGCTAAAGCCTACTGCTGCTAAAGGAATATACATTAAGAAGATAACCTTATCTTCGACCATGGGTCCTGGCTTGTGGTTGGATCAAAGCAGTATTTCAATTTAACGTTGTAAAAGACTTTGGGTTGCCGACCCGTTCGGTAACCGTCAAAGACCGCAGGTGTTGTAAAACTTAATATTTCCTGCGTAGACGGAAGCTGGAACCTAAAAGCTGGGGAAAGGGACCGTAAGGGGTATTCAATAGAATGCTTTTTATTAATTCTGGGGATAAATTCCGGAGGTAAGCTGTGGCACTAAATTTAGATAGCAAAAAAGCTGTCGTAGAAGAAGTCGCTGTATTCGCCGCTAAAGCTCATTCTGCAATTGCAGCAGAATATCGTGGATTGACAGTTACGGAATTAACCGAGCTGCGCAAAACTGCGAGAGAGACAGGCGTTTATCTGCGTGTAATAAAAAATACACTGGCAAAACGAGCTGTAGCCGGAACTGAATTTGAATGCATGCAAAGCGCGCTAGTAGGGCCGTTGTTAATTGCGTTTTCTATGGAAGATCCAGGTTCTGCGGCGCGTTTAATCAGTAATTTTGCTAAGACTCACGACAAGTTAATTACCAAGATAGTTGCTATCGGTGGACAGTCGTTTGGTGGATCTGAGCTTGCGCGGCTAGCCAGTCTGCCTACTCGCGATCAAGGTATTGGTATGCTGATGTCAGTAATGAAAGCGCCTACAGAGAAATTTGTGCGTACTTTGGCTGCAATTAGAGATCAGAAAGAAGCGGCATAGTAGAAATCGTTACAGTTTAACGTTTCTATCACCACAACCAGTTTAAAACTTATTATTTTAGAGGAATACACAATGGCAATTTCGCAAGAAGATATCTTGGAAGCGGTCTCAAAAATGAGCGTTATGGAAATCGTTGACTTGATTTCTGCGATGGAAGAAAAGTTTGGCGTATCTGCGGCTGTAGCTGTAGCGGCGGCGCCTGCAGCAGCGGCTGCTGCAGTTGAAGAGCAAACTGAATTTGACGTTGTTCTGACATCTTTCGGTGAGAACAAAGTTTCGGTTATTAAAACAGTACGTGGTATCACAGGATTGGGCTTGAAAGAGGCCAAAGACGCGGTTGAAGGCGTTCCAACAACATTGAAAGAAGGTGTTTCTAAAGCTGAGGCAGAAGATGCACAAAAACTGCTTGTTGAAGCGGGCGCTACTGTCGAAATCAAATAAATTTTGACTCAATTGCAAAGACGCTGGAGTCAGTGTCTTTGCTAAGTATGGCTGGTGGCAATCTTGTCATCGGCCTTTTACTGTTTGCTCTAATTGCACGGTAGAAAATTATCTATGACGAAAAGGTTTGGAAGCGATATGTCCTACTCTTTTACAGAAAAAAAGCGTATTCGAAATAACTTTGGGAAAGGTACTGAGGTACTGGATGTTCCCTATCTTCTGGCAACGCAAATTAATTCATATGCGAGCTTTTTGCAATCAGGTGTTACAGCTGAAAAGCGTGAAGACAGTGGGTTGCATGCTGCATTCTCCAGTGTTTTTCCAATTGAAAGCCACTCTGGATATGCAGTGTTGGAGTATGTGAAGTATAGATTGGGGGAGCCTGTTTTTGATGTAAGAGAATGTCAGCAAAGAGGCGCTACCTATGCGGCACCCTTAAGGGTATTAGTTCGCCTGATTATCTATGATAAAGAAGCTTCTGTGCATGCAAAAGTGGTTAAGGATATCCGTGAACAGGAAGTTTACATGGGTGAGCTACCTTTGATGACGGACAATGGAACATTTGTGATCAATGGAACGGAGCGGGTAATTGTCTCTCAATTACATCGTTCACCAGGTGTTTTCTTTGATCATGATAAAGGAAAGACTCATTCATCAGGAAAACTATTATTTAATGCGCGGGTTATTCCTTACCGTGGTTCGTGGTTAGATTTTGAATTTGACCATAAAGATTGCGTTTTTGTACGGATTGATCGACGTAGAAAAATACCTGCAACTATCTTGCTTAGGGGATTGGGCTACGATAACGAAGAGATGATTAAGATTTTCTTCGAAATGAATAAATTTACCATTGATGCTCAAAAGTGTATTTTCCATATCGTTCCTGAGCGTATGCGTGGAGAAATTGCAGCCTTTGATATTAAGAGTCAAAACGGTGAAGTCCTCGTTGAAGAAGGCCGTCGCATTACTGCTAAGCATATCCGTGAAATGATAAAGTCCGGGTTAACCGAAGTAGAAGTGCCTAAAGATTACTTGGTTGGCAAAATATTAGGAAATAACCTGATTGATAGATCTACAGGTGAGTTAGTCGCTAATGTGAACGACGAACTTACTGTAGCAATAATAGATCGATGCATTGAAAGTGGTATTACCGATCTGAACACGCTATTCGTCAATGATTTGGATAAGGGTCCATACATGTCGAATGCCATGAGATTAGATACCACAAGCAATACTCTTGAGGCATTGGTTGAAATATATCGGATGATGCGCCCGGGTGAGCCACCGACTAAAGATTCGGCAGAAAATTTGTTTCAAAATCTGTTCTTTACCGATGAGAGGTATGACTTGTCTACGGTCGGACGGATGAAATTTAATCGTCGTTTAGGTCGTCAAGAAACAACAGGTCCAGGTACTTTAACTAAAGATGACATCATTGATGTACTCAAAGAACTAATAGACATTCGTAATGGCAATGGCAATGTTGACGATATTGATCATCTAGGCAACAGACGGGTTCGTTCTGTTGGTGAAATGATCGAGAACCAGTTCCGTGTAGGATTGGTTCGCGTTGAAAGAGCAGTTAAAGAACGCTTAACATTGGCAGATTCTGAAGGTTTGATGCCGCAGGAAATCATCAATGCAAAGCCGGTTTCAGCTGCGGTAAAAGAATTTTTTGGCTCCAGCCAGTTGTCGCAGTTTATGGATCAGAACAATCCATTATCTCAGGTGACACATAAACGCCGCGTATCGGCTTTAGGGCCAGGCGGTTTGGCAAGAGAGCGAGCTGGGTTTGAGGTCCGTGACGTACATGCAACGCATTATGGTCGCGTATGTCCAATTGAGACGCCTGAAGGACCAAACATTGGTTTGATAAATTCGTTATCGGTCTATGCACGTACTAATAATTATGGTTTCCTGGAAACGCCTTATAGAAAAGTAGTCGATGGTAAGGTAACTGACCACGTTGATTATTTGTCAGCGATTGAAGAAGGCGAGTTTGTTATTGCTCAAGCCAGTGTTGCTGTTGATGCAAACGGAAAACTAGTTGAAGGGCTAGTGTCATGTCGCCATAAAGATGAATTTACTTTGGCCATGTCGGACACCGTGCAATATATGGACGTGTCTTCTAAGCAGATTGTATCTGTGGCGGCTTCCATTATTCCTTTTCTTGAGCACGACGACGCTAACCGCGCATTGATGGGTTCCAACATGCAGCGCCAAGCCGTTCCTACGCTAAGAGCTGAAAAGCCATTGGTGGGTACAGGAATGGAAAGGACAGTTGCAAAAGACTCGGGTGTAACGGTAGTCGCTGCGCGTGGCGGAAAGATCGAAGCTGTTGATGCGGCCAGAATCGTAGTGCGTGTAAATGATACAGAGACTGAAACAGGTACGCCGGGCGTTGATATTTACAACTTGATTAAATATACCCGTTCAAACCAGAACACTTGTATTAACCAAAAACCATTGGTAAAGCCGGGAGACATCGTTAGGGCCGGCGATATTATGGCGGATGGTCCGTCTACGGATATGGGTGAGCTAGCTTTAGGGCAAAACATGTTGGTCGCGTTTATGCCATGGAATGGATACAACTTTGAGGATTCGATTCTGGTTTCAGAGCGTGTCGTTAAAGAAGATCGCTTCACTACGATTCATATTGAAGAGAAAACTTGCGTAGCACGTGATACAAAACATAGTCCGGAAGAAATTACTGCGGATATTCCTAACGTCAGCGAAGAAGCATTATCCAAACTTGATGAGTCAGGAATAGTTTATGTCGGTGCTGAAGTAAAAGGCGGTGACATTCTGGTCGGTAAGGTAACGCCGAAAGGTGAGACCCAATTAACACCGGAAGAAAAGCTATTACGTGCAATTTTCGGAGAGAAAGCGGCCGATGTAAAAGATACCTCGCTACGTGTGCCCGGAAGTATTGAGGGTACAGTAATTGATGTTCAGGTATTTACTCGTGATGGAGTCAAGAAAGATAAGCGCGCGCTGGATATTGAGCAGGAAGAAATTAAACGATACAGAAAAGACCTTGATGATCAGCTGAAAATTCTTGAAGAAGATATTTTTGCTCGTGTTGCCAGGCTTTTGATTGGAAAAGTGGCCCAAGCAGGTCCTGGTCAGTTGAAAGCGGGCACTGAAATAACACAGGTTTATCTTAATGGTTTGAAGCATTCCGAGTGGTTGAAAATTCGTATGAAAGATGAAGATATCAATCTTCAGCTCGAAACTGTTGTCGCCCAAGTAGAACAGCAAAGAAAAGACTTTGATGAGAAGTTTGAAGTCAAGCGTAAAAAGATCACTATGGGTGATGATTTGGCGCCTGGTGTGTTGAAGATGGTCAAGGTTTATTTGGCGGTTAAAAGACGTATTCAGCCAGGTGATAAGATGGCCGGGCGTCATGGAAATAAAGGTGTTATTTCTATGATTAGGCCGATTGAAGATATGCCCTATACCGCTGACGGAAATCCGGTCGATATTGTCTTGAATCCATTAGGCGTACCATCGCGAATGAACGTCGGACAGGTGCTCGAAACGCACTTGGGTTGGGCGGCAAAGGGTTTGGGCATCAAGATCGGAAAAATGCTGGAAGCTCAGTATGATCAAGAAAAGGCCAAGGTTACTGCGATAAGGGATTATCTAGATAAAATCTATAACAGCAGCGGTCGTAAAGAAGATCTGGCTTCATTTTCCGATCAAGAAATTCTGGAAATGGCGACTAATCTTGTCGGCGGTGTGCCTATGGCGACTCCTGTATTTGATGGCGCAAGTGAAGACGAAATTCGTACCATGTTGAAGTTGGCGGATTTGCCGGAACATGGGCAGGTTACGCTTTATGATGGCTTGACAGGCGAACCGTTTGAACGCGAAGTCACGGTTGGTTACATGTATATGCTGAAGTTGAACCATTTGGTTGATGACAAGATGCATGCACGGTCAACAGGGCCTTACAGTCTGGTTACGCAGCAGCCATTAGGTGGTAAAGCGCAATTCGGCGGACAGCGTTTCGGGGAAATGGAGGTCTGGGCACTCGAAGCTTATGGGGCTGCTTATACATTGCAGGAAATGTTGACAGTTAAGTCTGATGACGTAACCGGTAGAACGCGTATGTATAAAAACATTGTCGATGGCGATCATAAAATGGAAGCCGGTATGCCGGAATCATTTAATGTTTTAATTAAAGAAATCCGCTCATTGGCTGTCAATATAGAATTGCAGCGGGATTAGTGTGTAGGTCGGGTCGTCTACTGTTTGTTGGTGGTTAACCCGACTAATACCGCACCCGTGGGTTGTGGTGTATAACGATGCGCCTGACCTAACTTACGGCCTGTTTTGGCATATGCCAAAAAGTATTTAAAGAGGATAAGCTCTTGAAAGATTTAATGAATTTCTTAAAACGTCAAGGTCGTGCCGATGATTTTGATGGAATTAGCATTGGTTTGGCATCACCGGATATGATCCGTTCTTGGTCATATGGCGAAGTAAAAAAGCCGGAAACGATTAACTACCGTACCTTCAAGCCTGAGCGTGATGGTTTGTTTTGCGCCAAGATTTTTGGTCCAGTCAGTGATTATGAATGCCTTTGCGGTAAATATAAAAGACTAAAGCATCGCGGTGTAATTTGCGAAAAATGTGGCGTTGAAGTTACCTTGTCTAAGGTTCGTCGTGAAAGAATGGGGCATATTGATTTAGCTAGTCCTGTTGCTCATATTTGGTTCTTAAAATCACTGCCTTCCAGAATTGCGTTGTTATTGGATATGACGCTACGCGAAATTGAACGTGTATTATATTTTGAATCCTTCGTCGTTTTAGATGCAGGTATGACACCTTTAGATAAAGGTCAATTGCTTACTGATGATGATTATTTAGATGCGGTTGAATTGCATGGAGATGATTTTGTCGCAAAAATGGGGGCAGAAGCAATCTATGATTTGCTTAAATCAATCGATTTAAAAGAGCAAGTTGAAATCCTGCGTGAAGAAATAAACTCGACCAATTCAGAAACCAAGATCAAGAAGTACTCAAAACGCCTAAAAGTTATGGATGCGTTATTGAGTTCAAAAAATCGTCCGGAATGGATGATTTTAAAAGTGCTGCCGGTATTGCCACCGGAATTGCGCCCGCTTGTGCCTCTGGATGGCGGTCGATTTGCAACCTCTGATTTGAATGATCTCTATCGCCGGGTTATCAATAGAAACAACCGCTTGAATCGGTTGTTGGATTTGAATGCTCCAGACATTATTGTTCGTAACGAAAAACGCATGCTGCAGGAGTCTGTTGATGCGTTACTCGATAATGGTCGCCGTGGTCGTGCGATTACCGGTACTAATAGAAGGCCGCTTAAATCGTTAGCGGATATGATTAAAGGTAAACAGGGACGTTTTAGACAAAACCTTTTAGGCAAGCGCGTCGATTATTCAGGTCGTTCGGTCATTGTGGTGGGTCCAACATTAAGGCTGCACCAATGTGGTCTGCCTAAAAAAATGGCATTGGAATTGTTTAAGCCATTTATATTTAGCAAGCTGCAATTTCGCGGTCTAGCTACAACCATTAAAGCTGCGAAAAAAATGGTTGAGCGGGAAGGGACTGAAGTTTGGGATATTCTTGAAGAAGTTATCCGTGAACATCCTATCTTATTAAACCGTGCGCCTACATTGCATCGACTTGGTATTCAAGCATTTGAGCCTACTTTGATTGAAGGTAAAGCGATCCAATTACATCCGTTGGTTTGTAGTGCATTCAACGCCGACTTTGACGGCGATCAGATGGCTGTGCATATTCCGTTGTCTATTGAAGCTCAGTTGGAAGCTAGAACATTGATGATGGCGACAAATAACATTTTGTCTCCAGCAAACGGTGAGCCGGTTATCAATCCGTCACAGGACGTGGTGTTAGGGCTTTATTACATAAGCCGTGAAAAAATTAACGCAAAAGGTGATGGCAGTATATTTGTCAGTGTCGGCGAGATTCATAAGGCGTTGTTAACTAAAACGGTTGAGTTGCAGTCTAAAATTCAATTGCGTATCACAGAAAAAGTGGCAAATGAAAATGGCGATTTTGAGGATAAGACTTATCGCGTAGAAACTACCGTGGGTCGTGCGTTAATTTGGGAAGTGGTGCCAGATCGTACGCCATTTGAGTTGGTTAACTGCGATATGACTAAAAAGAATATATCTCGGTTAATTAATTATAGCTATCGCTATTTGGGTAACAAAGATACTGTCATACTTGCCGATCAGTTAATGTATTTGGGATTTAGATATGCAACGATTTCCGGTGTTTCATTTGGTATCGAAGATATGGTCATACCAGCCAAAAAAGTCGATATCATTAAAGCTTCCGATGCTGAAGTTAACGAAATTCAAAGCCAGTATGCTTCGGGCTTAGTGACCGATGGCGAGCGATATAATAAGGTTGTTGATATCTGGTCACATGCCAATGATCAAATAGCTAAAGTAATGATGGACGGGCTTGGTGAAGAGTCAGTTGTTAATGCTGAAGGAAAAACAGTAAAACAAAAGTCATTCAATTCTATTTTTATGATGGCTGAGTCGGGAGCGCGGGGTTCTGCTGCTCAGATTCGTCAGTTAGCGGGTATGCGTGGCTTGATGGCAAAGCCTGATGGCTCTATTATTGAAACGCCTATTACCGCTAATTTTAGAGAAGGTTTGGACGTATTACAGTACTTTATTTCTACACATGGTGCTCGTAAAGGTCTGGCAGATACTGCGTTGAAAACTGCTAACTCCGGGTACTTGACACGCAGGCTGGTCGATGTTGCTCAGGATCTGGTAATTAACGGTGAAGATTGTGGTACATCTAACGGTTTGATAATGACTCCGATTATTGAAGGTGGTGATGTTGTAGAGCCTTTGTCAGAGCGTGTATTAGGTCGTGTTGCTGTCAATGACATCATGGATCCGGCTGGAGAAATTATAGTGGCGCCTAAAGGCACCTTATTGGATGAGCACTGGGTGTCTGTTCTTGAGGCGCATAGTATTGATCAAGTGTTGGTTCGCTCGATTATTACTTGTGAAAATAGGCATGGTGTTTGTGCAGCCTGTTATGGACGTGATTTGGGACGCGGTCATATGGTCAATATTGGTGAGGCAGTGGGTGTTATTGCTGCGCAATCAATCGGCGAACCAGGTACTCAGTTGACTATGAGGACTTTCCATATTGGTGGCGCTGCATCTAGATCTGCTGCTATCAGTAATGTTCAGGTTAAATCGGCCGGTACTGTACGCCTTAATAATTTGAAATCTGTGATTAATCGTGAAGGTAATCTGGTCGCGGTTTCAAGATCGGGTGAAGTTGGCGTGGTTGATGATTATGGTCGAGAGAAGGAGCGTTATAAAATTCCTTATGGGGCCGTACTTTCCGTACAGGAAGGCTCGCGAATTAATGCAGGCGATATAATTGTTAATTGGGATCCGCATACACATCCGGTTATCACTGAAGTAGATGGTGTGGTCGAGTTAATTGATTTTGTCGATGGTGTCACTGTACAAAAGCAATCTGATGAGGTTACCGGCTTGAGTTCATTAGTCGTCACCGATCCAAAACAGCGAGGAAGTGCGGGTAAAGAGCTACGCCCAATGGTAAGGCTTTTTGATGGTGATGGGCAGGCAATTTATTTGCCGGGAACTGAAATACCTGCGCAATATTTCTTGCCTGCAGGAGCGATTGCGGGAATTAAGGACGGCGGGGAAGTAAAAGTCGGTGACGTTTTAGCAAGGATTCCACAAGAATCAAGTAAAACAAGAGATATTACTGGTGGTTTGCCGCGAGTTGCCGATTTATTCGAAGCTCGAAAAACAAAAGATCCGGCAATTCTTGCCGAGACAAGTGGCACCATCTCGTTTGGAAAGGAAACAAAAGGTAAGCAACGAGTCATAATCACAGATCCTGCTGGTGAGCAAATTGAAACATTGATACCCAAATGGCGCCATATTACAGTCTTTGAAGGCGAGTATGTGGAAAAAGGGGAGACAATAGCGGAAGGTGAGTTAACTCCGCATGATATCCTTAGGTTAAGAGGAATTGAGGAATTAGCGAACTATTTGGTCAAGGAAATTCAGGATGTGTATCGTTTGCAGGGCGTGAAAATCAATGATAAACACATTGAAGCGATCATTCGTCAAATGCTTAGAAAGGTTGAGATTACCGCATCCGGCGATACAGGGTTCCTGAAAGGCGATCAGGTTGAACGTGCCGCAATGAGGGAAGAAAACGACAGGATTGAGGCTGAAGGAAAAATTCCGGCAAGCTATAATTCTGTGTTGCTTGGTATTACTAAGGCGTCATTAGCGACGGAATCATTTATTTCGGCGGCGTCATTTCAGGAGACAACTCGTGTATTAACTGATGCGGCGGTTCGCGGCTTAAGTGATGGTTTGCAAGGGTTAAAAGAGAACGTTATTGTAGGGCGTTTAATCCCTGCCGGAACGGGATTAGCTTATCATGAAAGCAGGAAAAACAGATTTGCTCAGCATGAGATAGTGGAAAGTGAAGCACCTCTGGCGGTAGATGCTGGAGATGTGGAAGAGGCCCTTAAGCAGGCGTTGAATATTTAGGATTCATTATATAGTTCATTTTTAAATATGGGCTTGACCTAAGGGGTATTAGCAAGTAATATACTCTGCTCAAATGAGCTAACGTGCTTAGGTCGGGTTGAATTATAATTAACCGTCGACGTTTAATGTGTGCGACGGTTAATTTATTGTCTGGCAGTTTAATTGCATATCGGAGTAAACAAAGTTATGGCCACGATCAACCAATTGGTTCGTAAGCCTCGTGCTAAAAAAATAGAAAAAAGTAATGTTCCTGCGTTGGAGGCATGTCCTCAGCGTAGGGGGGTGTGTACTCGCGTCTATACGACAACGCCTAAAAAACCAAATTCTGCGCTCCGAAAAGTGGCTAGGGTTAGGTTGACAAATGGAGCTGAGGTTAGTAGCTACATTGGTGGTGAAGGGCATAACCTTCAGGAGCATTCCGTGGTTTTGATCAGGGGTGGTCGTGTTAAGGATTTGCCAGGTGTGAGATATCACGTTGTTCGTGGTAGTTTGGATGCCTCAGGTGTGACTAACAGAAAGTGTGGTCGCTCTAAGTATGGAACAAAACGGCCTAAAGGCTAAACGTTGGTTGGTGAGATAAATGTCTAGAAGAAGAGTCGCAACAAAAAGAGAAATCATTCCGGATCCGAGATTTGGTAGTGTAATGCTAACTAAATTCATGAATATGATCATGGAAAGTGGCAAAAAGTCTATCGCAGAAGGGATTGTCTATGGTGCTTTGGATGTGATTGAGGGTAAGGGTCATAGTGAGCCGCTGGAAGTTTTGTCTAAAGCTTTGGAAAATGTCCAGCCTAGGGTTGAGGTTAAGTCTCGCCGTGTCGGTGGTGCGACATATCAAGTGCCTGTTGAGGTTCGGCCTTCAAGGCGTATGGCATTGGCAATGCGCTGGTTGATAGATGCTTCACGTAAAAGAAATGAAAAAAGTATGCCTGCTAAGTTGGCTGGTGAGTTAATGGATGCTTTTGAAAGCAGAGGTTCGGCTGCTAAAAAACGTGAAGACACTCATAGAATGGCGGAGGCGAATAAGGCTTTCTCTCATTATCGTTGGTAATTAACGAACTTTGCTGAGGGTTGTATTGTTGTGGCACGTAAAACTCCGATAGGGTTTTATCGAAATATCGGTATTATGGCCCACATTGATGCGGGCAAGACTACGACTACGGAGCGCATCCTCTATTACACTGGTGTGTCGCACAAGATAGGTGAGGTGCATGATGGCGCGGCAACGATGGATTGGATGGAGCAGGAGCAGGAGCGGGGGATTACTATTACTTCGGCTGCAACGACCTGTTTTTGGGGTGGGATGGAAAATCAATTCCCCTTGCATCGGATAAATATCATCGACACGCCTGGGCATGTTGATTTTACAATAGAAGTTGAGCGTTCATTGCGGGTTTTGGATGGGGCTTGTGCGGTATTTTGCGCGGTTGGGGGTGTTGAGCCGCAGTCTGAAACGGTTTGGCGTCAAGCGAACAAGTATAATGTGCCGCGATTGGCTTTTGTGAATAAAATGGATCGCTCTGGTGCTGATTTTTTGCGTGTAATTGAGCAGATTAAGGTGCGGTTGGGCGGTAAAGCTGTTCCAATGCAGTTACCGATTGGTGCAGAGGATGCTTTTGAAGGTGTTGTTGATCTCATTAAAATGAAAGCGATATATTGGGATGAAACCAATATGGGCATGACTTTTAAGGAGGAGGAAATTCCAGTTGATATGCTAGGTCTCTGTGAGGAATGGAGAGAGCATATGGTTGAGGTGTCTGCGGAAGCAACCGAGGATTTATTGGAAAAATACCTTGAGCAGGGTGGCTTAACAAACGAAGAGATTAGGCGGGGGATTCGCACTCGGACAATAGCGAATGAAATTGTTCCTGCATTTTGTGGTTCGGCCTTTAAAAATAAAGGTGTTCAGGCTATGTTGGATGCGATTGTTGAATATATGCCCGCTCCCACTGATGTTGAGGCTATAAAAGGGCATCTTGAGGATGATGTGGTCGAAGTGGTTCGTGCTGCCGACGATAGCGCTCCTTTTTCAGCGTTAGCATTTAAAATTGCAACAGATCCTTTTGTTGGGACGTTGACCTTTTTCAGGGTGTATTCGGGTGTGCTTAATTCTGGTGATAGTGTTTACAACCCAGTAAAAAAGAAAAAAGAACGGATCGGTCGCATAGTGCAAATGCACGCTAATAGTCGCGAAGAAGTTAGAGAGGTATGTGCTGGGGATATAGCTGCAGCAATTGGTCTCAAGGATGTGACAACAGGCGACACGTTATGTGATCTCAAAGAGGTTGTTGTGCTTGAGCGGATGGAATTCCCCGATCCGGTAATTTCGGTTGCGGTGGAGCCGAAAACGAAGGCGGATCAAGAAAAAATGAGTATTGCATTGAGCAAATTGGCTCAGGAGGATCCGTCTTTCAGAGTGCATGCGGATGAAGAGTCGGGGCAGATAATTATTTCGGGAATGGGTGAGCTGCATCTTGAGATAATTGTCGATCGCATGAAGAGGGAGTTTAATGTTGAGGCTAATGTTGGTGCTCCGCAGGTTGCGTACAGAGAGACAATTCGAGGGACGGTAGAGCAAGAAAGCAAATTTATAAGGCAGTCTGGTGGGCGTGGTCAGTATGGGCATGTTTGGTTACGTATTGAGCCACAAGAGGTTGGTGTTGGTTATGAGTTTGTTAATGAGATTGTTGGTGGGGTCGTACCAAAAGAATTTATACCGGCTGTAGATAAAGGTATCCAAGAGCAGTTGAAGAGTGGTATCCTAGCTGGCTATCCTGTCTTGGATGTAAAAGTGTCTTTATTTGATGGCTCGTATCACGATGTGGATTCGAACGAAATCGCCTTCAAGATTGCTGGCTCCATGTGTTTTAGGGAGGGAGCAAGAAAGGCAAGTCCTGTGTTACTTGAGCCAATAATGAAAGTTGAAGTTGCTACGCCTGAAGAATACATGGGGGACGTGGTGGGTGATATTAACAGGCGGCGTGGGATAATCCAGGGAATGGAGGATACTCCGTCAGGAAAAACACTTAGCTGCGAAGTACCGTTGGCGGAAATGTTTGGTTATGCAACTGATTTGCGTTCGGCAACACAGGGGCGAGCTACATATAGTATGCAGTTTGAAAAATATAATGAAGCACCTGCAAATGTTGCGGAAGCGATTATTAAAAAATCTTCATAAAATTGAATATAATTAAAGGTATTAACTCATGGCCAAAGAAAAATTTTCACGTAGCAAGCCCCACGTAAACGTCGGCACAATCGGTCACGTCGATCATGGTAAAACTACTTTAACGGCAGCTTTAACAAAAGTAATGGCTGAGCTTCAAGGTGGAGAGGTTAAGGCCTTTGATCAAATTGATAATGCACCGGAAGAGCGTGCGCGTGGTATCACTATTTCAACGTCGCACGTCGAATATGAGTCAGCAACGCGTCATTATGCGCACGTTGATTGCCCGGGCCATGCTGATTATGTAAAAAATATGATTACCGGCGCGGCGCAAATGGACGGCGCTATTTTGGTCTGTTCGGCGGCTGACGGCCCCATGCCGCAAACAAGAGAGCACATCCTATTGTCAAGACAGGTAGGCGTGCCTTACGTCGTCGTGTTCTTGAATAAAGCGGATATGGTTGATGATGCAGAGTTGATTGAGTTGGTCGAAATGGAAATTCGAGAGTTGTTGGATATGTATGAATTTCCAGGGGACGATACGCCTATCATCGTTGGTTCTGCATTGAAAGCACTGGAAGGTGATACCAGTGAGATTGGTGTTCCTTCCGTAGTTCGATTGGTTGAAGCATTAGATACCTATATTCCATTGCCGGAAAGAGCGATAGATGGTGCATTCTTGATGCCGATAGAAGACGTATTTTCGATTTCCGGTCGTGGTACGGTGGTGACCGGTCGTATTGAACGTGGCATCGTTAAAGTGGGTCAGGAAATTGAGATTGTCGGCATCAGACCTACCGTATCCACCACTTGTACTGGTGTAGAAATGTTTCGCAAGTTGCTGGATCAAGGTCAGGCGGGTGACAACGTAGGTATCTTGTTGAGGGGAACAAAAAGAGATGACGTTGAGCGTGGGCAGGTTTTAGCGCACAAAGGTACAATTAAGCCGCATTCTCATTTTAATTCAGAGATTTATATCTTGTCTAAAGATGAGGGTGGTCGTCATACCCCTTTCTTTAATGGCTATCGTCCGCAGTTCTACTTCAGAACCACTGACGTAACAGGTGCTGTTGAGTTGCCTGAAGGCGTTGAAATGGTTATGCCTGGTGATAATATTTCAGTTAAAGTGAAACTGATTTCACCGATTGCCATGGATGATGGCTTGCGTTTTGCAATCCGTGAGGGTGGTCGCACAGTCGGTGCGGGCGTCGTTGCATCAATAATCGAGTAAAATATATGTCTAATCAAACTATCAGAATCCGTTTGAAATCATTTGATCATAAATTAATTGATCAATCGGCTGGTGAGATAGTAGAAACAGCAAGAAGAACCGGTGCTCAAGTTAAGGGTCCTATTCCATTGCCTACTAAAAAAGAGCGTTTCACTATTTTGATTTCTCCGCATGTGAATAAAGATGCAAGAGATCAATATGAGTTGAGAACGTATAAAAGATTATTGGATATCGTTGAACCAACAGAAAAAACCGTAGATGCATTGATGAAGTTAGATCTTGCAGCTGGTGTTGATGTTCAAATAAAGTTGAATTAAGAAGCAGGGGAATTGGCAGATGTCAATAGGTCTTATAGGTCGTAAATGTGGTATGACCAGAGTTTTTTGTGAGGATGGTTCTTCAGTGCCAGTTACTGTGCTCCAGATTGACTCAAACAGAGTTACTCAGGTTAAAGGTATTGAGGTTGATGGTTATCGTTCAATTCAAGTAGCTGCGGGCGATAAGAAGTCTTCTAGAGTCAATAAAGCAATGGCAGGTCATTACGCAGCAGCTAATGTAACGGCTGGACGTGGCTTGTGGGAATTTAGACTTGAAGATGGTGAGGGTGAAGATTTATCTGTTGGCTCTCAATTATCATTAGATGTTTTTTCCGCTGGTCAAGTTGTTGATGTGCGGGGTAAAAGTATTGGTAAAGGTTTTGCCGGTGGTATTAAGCGTCACAATTTTAGCATGCAAGATGCAACGCATGGTAATTCGCGCTCTCACAGGGTTTTGGGTTCTATCGGTATGTGTCAGACGCCTGGTCGTGTATTTAAAGGCAAGAAGATGGAGGGTCATATGGGGGCTGAAAAAGTTACAGTTCAGAATCTGACTATTCATTCAATTGATACGGCAAGAAATTTAATTTTAGTAAAGGGCGCTGTGCCTGGCGCTAAAGGCGGGGATGTAATTATTACGCCCGCTATGAAAATGCGAAATAAAGGTTAAGCTATGAGTTTGCAAATACCTGCTTTAAACGAACAAGACTCTTCTGGAAGTGTGGAAGTGACTGAGGCTATTTTTGGGCAGTCATTTAATGAAACTTTGGTTCATCAATTAGTTGTTAGGCATCTGGCAGGCGCTCGTGCGGGGACTAAAGCACAGAAGACACGCTCTGATGTGAGTGGTGGTGGTGCAAAACCATGGAGACAAAAAGGGACTGGGCGTGCAAGATCCGGAACAACACGTAGTCCAGTATGGAGAACGGGTGGCGTTGCTTTTGCCGCAAGACCGAGAAATTACGAGCAAAAACTGAATAAAAAAATGTTTAGGGTTGGTGTTCGTTCAATTTTGTCTGAGTTGCTTAGGCAAAACCGGTTAGTGGTTAGCAATGATATTTTGCCTACTAGCCCCAAAACAAAAGAATTAAATGCAAGAATAAAAGATATTGATGCTAAGCGTGTTCTGATTGTTGTCGAGAGTGTAGATGCAAATTTAGCTTTAGCATCAAGAAACATACCTTATGTAGAGGTGATTGAGGCGGTTAATCTTAGTCCCGTATTATTGGTCTCTGCCGATAAAGTTATCGCTACACCTGGTGCGTTGAAGCAAATAGAGGAGCGCTTGGCGTGAGTTTAAATAAATACCACTTGGCAGGGGTGCTGCAAGCTCCGATTGTATCTGAGAAGAGCACTATTGCTGCAGAAAAAAATAATCAATTTGTTTTTAAGGTGCAAAAAAATGCAACTAAAAGACAAGTAAAAAGTGCAGTGGAGCTAATGTTTAGCGTTGAAGTTGATTCAGTTCAAGTTCTAAACGTTAAAGGCAAGCAGAAAAGATTCGGTGGCTCATTGGGGCAACGATCTGATTGGAAAAAGGCTTATGTAAAACTTAAGCCTGGCCATGATATAGATTTCTCTGCTGCTTAATAATTTAAGTTTTAAAAGATCAATAGGAAACGGTAGAAAGCATGGCTATTGTAAAGTCTAAACCGACGTCACCGGGTTCACGGTTTGTAGTGCGAATCAAAAATGATGATTTGCATAAAGGCAAGCCATATGCGCCTTTGTTAAGTAAAAATAGCAAAAGTGGCGGTCGTAATAATCAGGGGCGTATTACAACGCGTCATGTAGGTGGTGGTCATAAACAACACTATCGAATCATTGATTTTAAAAGAAATAAAGTCGATATTCCGGGCGTTGTTGAGCGCTTGGAATATGATCCGAACAGAACTGCGAATATCGCTTTAATATTATTTAAAGATGGTGAGCGGAAATATATCATTGCTCCTAAGGGGCTTGAAGTTGGACAAGAAATCCTTTCGTCGGAAACTACCGCTATTAAGCCGGGTAACTGTATGCCGCTGAGAAATATACCGATGGGGACAACTGTTCATTGCGTGGAATTAAAGCCAGGTAAAGGAGCTCAGGTTGCTCGAAGTGCAGGTACATCTGTGCAGTTAGTGGCTAAAGATGGTGCTCATGCAACTCTTAGATTACGATCTGGCGAAATGCGTAAAGTTATGGCTGATTGTCGTGCTGTAATTGGCGAAGTTTCAAATTCAGAGCATAGTTTGATATCTCTTGGAAAAGCCGGTGCTTCAAGATGGCGAGGTGTTCGTCCTACCGTTCGTGGTGTTGTAATGAATCCGGTCGATCACCCGCATGGTGGTGGTGAAGGCCGTACATCTGGTGGTAGGCATCCGGTGTCGCCCTGGGGTATGCCAACCAAAGGCTATAAAACCAGAAATAACAAACGTACTGATAATATGATTATCAGGCGTCGTAAGCTTAAATAGAGAGGAATTAGCGTGCCGCGTTCAATTAAAAAAGGTCCTTTTATTGATCATCATCTGCTTAAAAAAGTTGAAGATGCTGTAAGTACAAATAATCGGAAACCGATTAAAACATGGTCAAGAAGATCAATGATTATTCCTGATATGCTGGGTTTGACTATAGCTATCCATAATGGACGTCTACATATACCTGTTCTGATTTCGGAGAATATGGTAGGGCATAAGTTAGGTGAGTTCTCGCCAACTCGTACATATAAAGGCCACGTGGCTGATAAGAAATCTAGATAGGTTGTGTTATGGAAGTTTCAGCAAAATTAAAAAACGCTCCACTGTCTGCGCAAAAAGCGCGGTTAGTAGGTGATCAGATTCGTGGTATGCCTGTTGAAAAAGCATTGAACACATTGAAGTTCAGCTCAAAAAAAGCTGCTGCAATTATCAAAAAGATTCTTGAGTCTGCTATTGCTAATGCAGAGCACAATGAAAGTGCAGATATTGACGAATTAAAAGTGTCGACCGTTTATGTAAATGAGGGGGCGACTATGAAAAGATTCAAGGCAAGAGCTAAAGGACGTGCAAATCATATCCTTAAAAGAACCTGCCATATTACAGTTAAAGTCGCAGAATACGAGTAGGGGCAGAAAATGGGTCAAAAGGTACATCCAACAGGTATACGCCTTGGTATTGTTAAGGATTGGAATTCAAGGTGGTATGCGAGCAGTCAGGATTATTCTGTTTTCCTGCACCAAGACTTGACGGTCAGAGACTATATCAAGAAAAAATTAGCTCATGCTTCTGTAAGTCGTATTCAGATTAATCGCCCACCGAATAACGCGCATATTACAATACATACAGCTAGGCCAGGTATTGTAATAGGTAAAAAAGGTGAAGATATTGAAGCATTAAGGCAGGCAGTATCAAAGATAATGGGGATTCCTGTTCAGCTTAATGTTGAAGAGATTAGAAAACCTGAGCTGGATGCCCAATTGGTTGCTGAGGGTGTGGCCCAGCAACTTGAAAAAAGAATTATGTATCGTCGAGCGATGAAGCGTGCTGTAACCAATACAATGCGATTAGGTGCTGAGGGTATAAAGATCAATGTAGGTGGTCGATTAAATGGCGCCGAGATTGCCCGAAGTGAATGGTATAGAGAGGGAAGAGTTCCTTTGCATACATTAAGGGCCGACATCGATTACGCAACTGCTGAAGCACATACTACCTACGGAATTATCGGCATTAAGGTGTGGATATTCAAAGGTGAGGTATTCGATATGGATGCTCATATAGCATCTATTAATTCAGAATCTAAGAAATAGTTGAAGGGATAGAGAAAATGCTTCAACCTAAAAGAACCAAATTCCGTAAACAACATAAAGGCAGAAATAACGGTACTGCCGTGCGTGGCTCATCAGTAAGTTTTGGCGATTTTGGCCTTAAATCAGTCGAGCGTGGTAGACTTACTGCTCGTCAAATTGAATCAGCCCGTAGAACTATTACTCGGCACGTCAAGCGTGGTGGTAAAATATGGATTAGAATCTTCCCAGATAAGCCAATTACCAAAAAACCATTAGAAGTTCGTATGGGAAAAGGAAAAGGTAGTGTAGAATATTGGGTTGCTCAGGTTAAGCCTGGAACTATGTTGTATGAAATACAGGGTGTTTCTGAGGAGTTGGCTCGTGAAGCATTCGCTTTAGGTGCCGCCAAGTTACCTTTGAAAACACTTTTTACTGCTCGGACAATAATGTAATGAAAGCAAGTGAATTACGCCAAAAATCTAAAGACGAATTAGGGGCAATGTTGCTCGAATTGTCGCGTGAACAATTTAATCTTAAAATGCAGAAAGGTACAGGTCAACTGTCTAAGCCGGATCAAGTAAAAAAGGTTAGGCGTGATGTGGCACGTATCCATACCATATTAAACGAAATGGCGAGCGCATAATAATGAGTGAAAATGTAACTAAATTGCGGACGATCACTGGTAAGGTTGTTAGTAATAAAATGAACAAAACCATTACAGTTTTAGTTGAACGGGTTGTGAAGCACCCTGTTTATGGTAAATATATCAAGCGCTCAACTAAAATGATGGCTCATGATGAACAGAATATTTGCCATGAAGGCGACGTAGTATCCATTACATCATGCAGACCTATGTCTAAGAACAAAACTTTTATGTTGGTTCAGGTCTTAGAAAGCGCTAACAAATAGCATTATTAAGCTATTTAATAAACAGATAATTAGGAATAAATCATGATTCAGATGCAAACTAACCTTGACGTCGCCGATAATAGCGGTGCAAAAAGGGTCATGTGTATCAAAGTATTGGGTGGGTCTCATAGGCGCTATGCGGGCATTGGTGATATCATTAAAGTCAGTATTAAAGACGCTATACCACGCGGAAGAGTAAAAAAAGGTGAAGTTTATAACGCATTGGTTGTTAGAACTCGCAAAGGCGTTCGTAGGCCGGATGGTTCGGTCATTCGCTTTGATGGTAATGCAGCAGTCATTCTGAATAATAATTTGCAGCCACTTGGTACACGCATTTTTGGCCCTGTAACACGTGAGCTCAGAGGCGAGAGATTTATGAAGATCATCTCGTTGGCTCCTGAAGTTTTATAAGGTAGGGTTTGAAAATGCAAAGAATTAAACAAGGTGATGAAGTTATCATTCGTACAGGTAAAGATAAAGGTAAGAGTGGTAGAGTAAGTAAGGTTTTAAAGGATAATAAAGTTTTGGTTGAAGGAATTAACCAGGTTAAAAAGAACCAAAAACCAAATCCAAATGCTGGGGTTTCAGGTGGAATTATTGTCAAGGACATGCCGATTAATATTTCTAATGTAGGGTTATACAACCCTGAGACCAAAAAAGCGGATCGTGTCGGCTTTAAGTTTCTAGAAGATGGAAAAAAAGTCAGATATTTTAAGTCAACAAATGAAGTTGTTGATGTATAGGTGTAGATAAAAATCATGGCTAGACTAGAAACCGTATATAAAGAAAAAATCCTTCCAGCATTAGTTGAGCAGTTTGCCTACAATTCTGTAATGCAGGCGCCGCGAATTACAAAAATAACACTCAATATGGGTGTTGGCGGTGCTGTTGCTGATAAAAAAATATTGCAATCTGCAGTAAGCGACATGGAAAAAATTTCAGGTCAAAAGCCTGTTATTACCTTGGCAAGAAAATCAATTGCGGGTTTTAAAATTCGTGATGATATGCCTATTGGGTGTAAAGTAACTCTGCGTAGCGATAGGATGTATGAATTTTTAGATCGCTTAATTAGTATTTCTATTCCTCGAATTCGCGATTTTAGAGGATTGAGCCCTAAAAGCTTTGATGGGCGTGGTAATTATTCCATGGGTGTTAAAGAGCAAATCATTTTCCCTGAAATTGATTATGACAAAATTGATGCGCTACGCGGTATGGATATAACTATTACAACAACGGCTCAAACTAACGAAGAAGGTTTGGCTTTGTTGAAGCTGTTTAATTTTCCATTTAAGAACTAAAGGGCGCATTAAAATGGCAAAAAAATCAATGATTGCGCGTGAAGACAAGCGCAAAAAATTAGTACAAAAGCACGATGTTAAGCGTAAATCTTTGAAAGAAATCATCAGGGATCCAAACGCTACATTTGAAGATAAAGAATCTGCTCATTTACAACTTCAAAAGTTACCTAGAGACTCGAGTGCATCAAGAGTTCGTAATCGTTGTAATTTAACCGGACGTCCGCATGGTTATTACCGTAAATTTGGACTTAGCCGGAATAAATTAAGAGAAGCGACAATGCGTGGCGATGTGCCAGGTTTGGTAAAGGCAAGTTGGTAAGATCTTTTAGATCAAGTTTGGAGAGATTATAAAATGAGTATGACAGACCCAGTCGCAGATATGCTGACCCGGATTAGAAACGGCCAATCTGCTGGTAAAAAGATCGTTAAGCAGCCTTCATCAAAACTGAAAGTATCTATTGCCAAGGTATTAAAAGAAGAAGGATTCATAGCAGGTTATTCAATGGAAACAATCGGTAGTCATACAGAAATGACTATTGAGTTGAAGTACTATAAAGGCGCTCCTGTAATTGAGAATATTAAAAGAATTAGTAAACCTGGTTTACGAATTTATAAATCTAAGGATGAATTGCCAAAAGTTCTTGGCGGGCTAGGGATTGCTATCGTATCAACATCGAATGGTGTGATGACTGATAGAGCTGCTCGTTCAATTGGACATGGCGGTGAAGTCATTTGTACTGTTTGTTAAAGTGTAGGTCAGGTTATGTCAAGAATTGCTAAGGCTCCAGTAATTATCCCAAGTGGTGTGGATATAAGACTAGAGGGTAATAATGTGACTGTAAAAGGAAGTAATGGTCAATTATCTTATGATATTAATTCAGCTGTTAGTCTTGTTATTGCGGATAACGTAATTCAAGTCAACTGGGATAGAGATGATAAAAAAGCTACTGCTCAAGCCGGAACGGCTAGAGCGACCGTAAACAACATGATTATTGGTGTCTCCGCAGGATTTGAAAAAAAACTAACTCTGATTGGCGTGGGTTATAGAGCCCAGGCCAAGGGTAATACACTCAATCTAGCTCTTGGTTTTTCCCATCCAGTTGATTTTGAAGTTCCTGAAGGTATTTTGGTTGAAACGCCTACTCAAACTGAAATTTTAATTAAAGGAAGTGACAAGCAGTTGGTAGGAGAAGTGGCTGCGAAAATTAGAGCATATCGTCCACCTGAGCCATATAAAGGCAAAGGTGTTCGATACGCTGATGAACATGTTGCAAGAAAAGAAGCCAAGAAGAAGTAGGTAGCGAAATGGATAAGAAACAAGCTCGTATGAAGCGCGCATTAAAATTGCGTAGCAAAATTAAGAAATTAAGTACAACAAGATTGTCAATTCACAAAACTTCGCAACATATTTACGCTCAAGTGATTAGTGCTGATGGATCGACAACTTTGGCCAGTGCATCAACAACTCAGGCTGAAATTAAATCGGCATTAAAAAATACTGGAAATGTAATCGCTGCGGCTGAAGTAGGGAAATTTATTGCGCAAAAAGCAATTGCTGCAGGAGTTTCCGAGGTTGCTTTTGATCGTTCAGGATTTAAATATCATGGTCGCGTAAAGGCATTAGCTGATGCGGCACGTGAAGCCGGTTTGAAATTTTAGGGGAATAAAATGTCTACAGCACCTTCTCAGGTTAGTGCAGATGGTTTGCAAGAAAAGTTAGTTAATGTAAGGCGTGTTGCAAAAGTTGTAAAAGGCGGTAGGGTTTTTGGTTTCACAGCACTAACAGTAGTTGGTGATGGTGAAGGCAGGGTGGGATACGGTGTTAGTAAAGCTCGCGAAGTACCTATTGCGATCCAAAAATCTTTAGAACAAGCGCGTAAAAATATGCGTAAAGTTTCTTTAAAAGGAGATACTCTCCAATATCCTATTATGAATACAACTGGAGCCGCGAAAGTTTATATGCAGCCTGCTTCGGAAGGTACGGGTATTATTGCCGGTGGAGCAATGAGGGCAGTATTTGAAGTGGTTGGAGTTCATAATGTATTAGCTAAATGCATCGGAACTAGTAATCCTATTAATGTTGTTAGAGCAACTATTAATGGTCTTACAGGAATGCATAGCGCTAACCAAATAGCTGCAAAACGCGGCTTATCAGTTGAACAGATAATTGGGTAGTAGTAATGGCTGAAGATAAAATAAGTGTTACGATGATAAAAAGCAAATTTGGACGTTTACCGCGTCACCAAGCCTGTCTAAAAGGTTTAGGATTGCGTAAAATCAACCAGACTGTTGTAGTGCTCAATACCCCTGAAAACCGCGGTATGATAAATAAAGTATCGTACATGCTAAAATTTGAGGAAGTATAATGTTTTTAAATACAATCCGTTCAAGTGAAGGGGCTCGGAAAAAGTCCAAAAGAGTGGGTCGAGGTATTGGCTGTACACTCGGTAAGACTTGTGGAAGAGGGCATAAAGGACAGAAGGCGCGTAGTGGAGGCTTTCATAAGGTTGGTTTCGAGGGCGGTCAGATGCCTTTGCAACGTCGATTGCCTAAAATTGGATTTACTTCGTTGATTAGCAAATACTCAGCTGAAGTTAGGTTAAATGAGCTCGATAGTTTGAATGCTGATGTAATTGATCTTAAGACACTGATTGACGCTAATATTGTTCCGGCGTTTACAAAAAAAGCTAAGATAATAAAGTCTGGTATATTGAGTAAAGCTGTTACGATTAAAGGGATAAAAGTAACTAGTGGGGCCAAAGAATCTATTGAAGCTGCTGGCGGCAAAGTAGAGGTTTAAGTGAGTACATCAAGAGCACAGGTATCTGGGAAGGTCGGCGGTTTTTCAGAACTCAAAGCTAGATTGCTTTTTGTTTTGGGAGCTTTTTTTGTATACAGAGTCGGTGCCCATATTCCTGTGCCTGGAATAGATCCTAAGGCACTTGCTGTAATGTTTGAGCAGCAAAGCGGATCAATCTTGGATATGTTTAACATGTTCTCGGGCGGGGCTTTGATGCGTTTAAGCTTATTTGCATTAGGTATAATGCCTTATATTTCGGCATCAATCATCATGCAATTGATGACAGTTGTTATTCCTGCAATGGAGCAACTCAAAAAAGAGGGAGAGTCTGGTCGCCGTAAGATTTCACAGTACACTCGGTTTGGTACTGTCGTTTTGGCAACTTTTCAAGCAATTGGAATCTCTTTGGCGTTGCAAAATCAGACTGCTGGTGGGCTTTCAGTGGTCTTGAGTCCAGGTATAAGTTTTATAGTTATTACAACTGTTACTTTGGTTACAGGTACAATTTTCTTGATGTGGTTGGGGGAGCAAGTTACTGAGCGGGGAATCGGTAATGGTATTTCTTTGATCATATTTGCCGGTATAGTTTCGGGTTTACCGAAAGCGATTGGTGGAACTTTAGAGTTGGCAAGAACCGGAGAAATGAATGGTGCATTTATTATCTTGTTATTTTTGTTATCGATTTCTGTAACTGCATTGGTGATTTTTGTTGAGAGAGGACAGAGAAGGATTCTTATTAATTACCCAAAAAGGCAGCAAGGTCGGAAAATGTATGCAGGGCAAAGCAGTTTCTTGCCTTTAAAGCTAAATATGGCTGGCGTAATACCACCTATCTTTGCATCGAGTATAATTTTGTTTCCAGCTACTATTGCAGGATGGTTTGGTAATAGCGAGGGCTTTGCTTGGTTACAAGATGTGGCTACTATGTTATCTCCTGGCCAACCGATTTATGTTATCTTTTATGCAACAGCTATTATTTTCTTTTGTTTTTTTTATACTGCTCTGGTGTTTAATTCAAAAGAAACTGCTGAAAATTTAAAGAAATCAGGTGCATTTTTGCCTGGAATAAGACCAGGTCTTCAAACAAGTTCATATATTGATAAAGTGATGACGCGGCTAACGTTAATCGGTGCATTCTATATTACACTTGTATGTTTATTGCCTGAGTTTTTGATTGTTTACTGGAATGTTCCGTTCTACTTTGGAGGAACATCTCTATTAATTATTGTGGTGGTTGTAATGGATTTCATTTCTCAGATGCAAACTCACGTTATGTCCCAGCAATATGATGGTTTGATGAAAAAAGCCAATCTAAAAAAATAAATTATTGCACAAGAGCAGTCTAGGAGTTAGTTGTGAAAGTTCGTGCCTCTGTAAAAAAAATTTGTAGAAAATGTAAAGTTGTAAAAAGAAATGGTGTTGTCAGGGTTATCTGTGAAGACGGAAAACATAAGCAACGACAAGGATAATAATTGTTGTGCCAGAATTTATATAATGTTATAATTTGGCGCTTAACTTTAGAGTACTATCAAGTGGGAGTATCTAGATGGCACGTATTGCCGGGATAAATATACCAGATCATAAACATGCAGTGATTGCTTTAACTGCTATTTATGGTGTTGGTCGTCAAACTGCAAGTGAAATTTGTGTTGAAGTAGGTATAACGCCTTCGATTAAAATAAAAGAGCTGACTGAAGAGCAATTGGAAGCCATTCGTAATGTGGTTTCGAAGATGACAGTGGAAGGTGATCTGCGTCGTGAAGTTTCTATGAATATCAAACGTTTGATGGACCTGGGTTGCTATCGCGGAATAAGACATCGTAGAGGATTGCCTTTAAGAGGGCAGAGAACGAGGACTAATGCTCGTACTCGAAAAGGTCCGCGTAAGGCAATTAGAAAATAAGATATTCCTTTAAGAGGTTGAAGTAAATGGCGAGTCAAAATCGTTCTAGAAAACGTATAAAAAAAGAAGTTGCGGATGGCATAGTGCATGTTCATGCTTCTTTTAATAACACAATCATAACTATCACAGATAGAAAGGGTAATGCTCTTTCTTGGGCAACATCAGGAGGGTCTGGTTTTCGTGGGTCCAGAAAAAGCACACCATTTGCTGCGCAGGTAGCGGCGGAAAAGGCTGGTTCTGTTGCTTTGGAATTTGGCATGAAAAATCTCGATGTTATGATTAAAGGTCCTGGTCCGGGGCGCGAATCTGCAGTGCGTTCTCTGAATAATTTGGGATTCAAAATTAATAATATCGTTGATGTGACGCCAATTCCTCATAATGGTTGCCGTCCGCCGAAAAAACGCCGCGTATAAAAATCTGGAGTAGTTTGTTATGGCAAGATATCTTGGGCCCACCTGTAAATTAAGTCGAAGAGAAGGTACTGATCTGTTTTTAAAAAGCAGAGGAAAGTCTTTAGAAAATAAATGTAAATTAGATCAGCGCCCTGGTCAGCATGGTACTAAGCGCGCAAGAAGTTCAGATTACGCTATTCAGTTGAGAGCGAAACAGCGCTTACGCAGAATATACGGTATTTTAGAAAAACAATTTAGAAACTATTATAAATCTGCAGATTTAAAGAAAGGTGCAACAGGTCAAAATTTGTTGAATCTTTTAGAGTCAAGATTAGATAATGTCGTATATCGTATGGGCTTTGCTTCTACTCGAGCAGAGGCACGCCAGTTGGTTAGTCATAAATCTATCCAAGTAAATAATGTTTTGATTAATGTTCCTTCCTATCAGGTTTCTCCAGGTGATGTTCTTACCATTAGAGAGAAAGCGAAAAAACAACAAAGAATTGTTGATGCTTTAATTGTAACTGAGCAATATGGATTCCCTTCTTGGGTCGACGTTAATTCTAAAACAATGTCAGGTACTTTTAGCTCTCTGCCGGATCGTGTAGATTTAGGTAGTGATATAAATGAGCAGTTGGTAGTTGAGCTTTACTCTAAATAATCGTAGTTTTGAGGGATATAAATGCAGAATTCTATTTCTGGCTTGCTGAAGCCTCGATTAGTTGAGGTTATAAGTAAAACACCTAATCATTCTAAGATTGTTATTGAACCTCTTGAGAGAGGATTTGGTCATTCTATTGGTAATGCATTGCGTCGGGTGTTATTGTCTACAATTCCTGGCTGCGCAGTTACAGATGTTGAAATTGAAGGTGTTCTTCATGAGTACACCACTATAGAGGGTGTTCAAGAAGATGTAATTGATATTTTACTTAACCTTAAGAAGTTGGCGGTTGTGCTTCATTCTAAAGATGAGGTTGAGCTTACACTTTCAAAGCATGGAGCCGGTTGTGTTACTGCGGCTGATATTATAGTTCCACATGACGTAGAAATTATTAATCCAGATTTGATAATAGCCAACCTGACACAGGTTGGCGTTTTAAATATGAAGATCAGGGTGCGTCGAGGAAGAGGTTATGAGCCTGTAAGTGTTCGTAAGTCGAATTCTGAGCATAGTCTTATTGTTGGTGCACTTCAACTTGATGCTTCATATAGCCCAATTGTTAAAGTTGCTTATCAAGTCGAAAGTACTCGCGTTGAGCAGCGTACTAATTTAGATAAATTAATAATTGAACTGGAAACAAATGGAACTGTTGATCCGGAAGAAACGATTAAACTTGCTGCTACGATACTTCATGATCAGTTATCTGTTTTCGTTGACTTTGAAAAAGTAAATGATCAACTTGCAGATGAAGAAGTTGAAGTCGAAGAAATATTTGATCCTGTTCTTCTTCGTCCTGTAGATGATCTTGAGTTAACAGTACGTTCTGCTAATTGCTTAAAAGCTGAGAATATTTTTTATATTGGAGACTTAATTCAACGTACCGAAGTTGAGTTATTAAAGACACCAAATCTTGGCAAAAAATCGTTAACAGAAATAAAAGACATTCTTGCTTTAAAAGGTTTATCTTTAGGCATGCGCTTGGAAAATTGGCCTCCTGAAAACCTTGCAGATCAAACTCACGCAATAACACACTAACATTAGGTCTTACAATGAGACATCGTAAATCCGGTAGAAAATTCAATATGAATAGTAGCCATCGTAAGGCGCTGTTCAGTAACATGGTTAGTTCATTATTTAAATATGAATTAATAAAAACAACCTTACCAAAAGCGAAAGAATTGAGAAGCTATGCGGAGCCTTTAATTACTTTATCTAAAGAAGATAGTGTAGCTAAAAGACGTCTTGCTTTTTCTCGGTTACGTGATCGCGACGTAGTAACTAAGCTTTTTAATGAGTTGGGGCCACGTTATAAAAATAGAGCTGGTGGATATTTACGCATTATGAAATGTGGATTTAGACCTGGTGATGATGCGCCTATGGCTTATGTCGAACTGGTTGATAGACCTGTCGTTACCGTAGAAGATTAATTCGGCTTGACGTAAAAAACTATTTTTAACATGCAATAGCAGTCCTAAGACTTTATAAATCTTGAGTTAAGGTTTTGAGGATTTAATAGAATAATAGGCTCTTTGGGGTTTTTTCATAGCGAAATGCAGCAGATTTTTCGATAATGTTCTGTTTAAGTCTGTAATACAGAAAATAAAACCATATGTCTTGCTCTTTCAATAAATTTCAGTGAAGTTCAATTGCATGGCAGGCTGTAAGATGTATATTGCCAAGAAAGTCCCTATGGTTTGTCGACAAGTATAAGCGTGATAGTTAAAATCCACTATTTACGCTTTGCATACGCGTTAATCGTCAGCTAACCTTAAGAACTCTGGTCTTGGCAAGCAACGCATACTTCAGATTAGATTAGGGCTGACTAATTGCATTTTTTACCAGAAAATACTGTCTAGCATTCTGATAGCATTAATTTGATAGCATTGTCAATTAGGGAATTTCTTCGTTAGTTAGCAACATAGCCGAATTGTTAAAATAATTCAGGCACTCGGCAGGGTGAAACTGATATATAATTTGGCCGATAGTCTGCCAGAGCTTGTGGTCGTGCAACCGCTTTATGCAGTAGTACTTTCAGTTTGGTGAATACCTGCTCAATCGGATTCAGGTCACAGGGTTACAGGCGGCAGATATTTCATCGTTGCGCTCTGGCTTCAATCAGTTCTTGAACGTCCGCGACTTTATGAGCGGTAGATTGTCGCAAATCACGATATCGCTAGGTCTTTAACCCGGGCTCTAACTGCGAGTGTAAATACTCTTTGAAAGAAAGCGTCGTCATTCATGGCCTGATTCAAGCACTAGGGCGCGGTGAGTTGATTAGCTCGCAAGCACCTAAACTTTGATGTTTGCCAGTGTCCAGCCGGGGCTGTATCCTTGCAACGGGAACCGCCTAGAACACGGCCATAGCGGCGGATCATATCAGTCGAGGCACTGGTTTCAGCCAGAACACCCGCTTTCGACACATCGCAAGTTTTTTCTGCCACGCTCACCATTGCTCCCCGGGCCCGCGATGTCTTCACGGTTCCGTTCACTGGCAGCAGCGGTTTTTTTATAGCGATAGCCGGTAGTGTGGTTAAATCTGTAATTTGGCGTGAATATCCAAGCCAAATTCGGCCTTGTTAATCAGTAAGCCGATGACCGTATCATGCAGGATTTCCAACTTCGAAAAGCAGATTGTTTTTCGAGTAAGTCGCTTAATCCAGATTCTGAAATTCAATTTTTTTTGCGTTCAATCTTTTGTGGGTTACGCTTACCGTAAGCGCACGCCCCAACCACATAGTCAGAACTGTTTTTCTCTGAATCAATCTCCGATATAAAAAGGTAGCAGTTCATCGATGCGGCTGTTGGACCAGGTGGGAAGTTTTTCCAGGGTATCTTTCAA
>Ga0208268_100010_pt1 | contig 198059 bp, 173 predicted proteins | sample LakWasMe86_LOW11_2_FD_183910 | JGI IMG/M metagenome (GOLD analysis project Ga0208268, IMG submission 183910) | Freshwater sediment methanotrophic microbial communities from Lake Washington under simulated oxygen tension - Sediment Metagenome... | ecosystem: Environmental > Aquatic > Freshwater... | reverse complement strand
CTGTATTGGGTTTGGCCTTGGCTGAGTCAACGCGTTGGCATGCCACTGCAGCGCACTCTGGTGGTGCTGTGCCTTGGCGTCGCAATGATTTACGTGCTACCCAATACGCTAGCCCTGACTCCCTGGGGCGCACCGCTTGGCACTATGCGTTGGGTAGATGCACTGATGCAGCCACGCCTGCCAGCCGCTCTGTCATTGCCGACAGTGTTGGCAACCCTATGGTTTTGGCAGCGCTACGCCACAGCCCGCCTGTATTGGATTGCGCTTCCAGCCCTCTTCTTTGCCGCACTATTTTCTGGATACCAATGGGATCAGCGCTCTGCACTGCAGCGTGCGTTCACAGATCCGATGCATGATGCGCAACCCTTCGGGATCAACATCGCTCCCGATGCGCAAGTGTTATGGCTAGGTAACCTGTTGCCGGCCTGGAGCGTATTGCATCGCTCGCATTACATCCAGCAACAGCAGTTGTCCGGCATCGTGTTCAATCGCGCCACATCCATCGAAGGTTATCGACGGAAAGAACTCCTGCATGTGAAGGATGCGCAAGGCAAGGATTGCCGCATCGTGGTCTTCCCCAAAGAGCCTTTCATCGCATGCAAGCCTGATGCTGCTGCCGTGCGTCAGGCTTGCGAGAATTCTCGGAACAAGCTCACCTATGTCGTCCTGTACTACCCATTGAATTACCCAGCAGCAGGTATCTGGGCACCTGACAACGGTGCCGAATCGACGTATTACTTGTACGCTTGTCGCGAGCTGGCAAATACCGGCATCACAATCCAATCATCAGCACAGCCAACACCGCATGCGCCAGCACCTTAACGCCAGACTTTTGCAGCATGACCTCATCCGCTACTTCGCCGCCTCTCTGCTGGCGCTGTTAGTGGATACCGGCACGCTCTCGATGTGTCTGCGGTTACTGCACCTGAGCTTGGCATGGTCGGCAACACTGGGCTTCATCACCGGTGCGATTGTGGCGTATGTCCTCAGCATCCGCTGGGTGTTTAGGGCGCGCGCGTTCGGCAATGCACCCGCACTCGAATTCCTGACCTTTGTTGGCATTGGTGTGGCAGGCCTGGCGATCACCCAGCTGGTGTTGTGGATCGGCGTCACAGAACTGGGCCTACTGCCAGAAGCAGTGAAGCTGGCCGCCGCTGTGGTGACGTTTGCCTTCAACTACATCGCCCGTAAAACGCTACTCTTTGCTACATCGCGCCGCAGTCGCGCCGCCTCGGGGAATGTGGTTTGAGCAATTCCAATTCAACAGAACATGCCATCGTCATCGTCGGTGCGGGTCCTGCCGGCCTGACCGCTGCACTTGAACTACAGGCCGCTGGCATTGACAACATCACCGTGCTGGAAGCGGACACGCAAGTGGGCGGAATCTCTCGCACCGTGGAGCATCACGGCAACCGCATCGACATCGGCGGGCATCGGTTCTTTTCCAAGTCCGACTGGGTAATGGACTGGTGGCGCAAGTTGATGCCAGTCGCCGCACCTGCCGACACAAGCAGCGGGCGCGAACTGCGCTATCAAGGCGCCAGCGCCAACGTCCCTGCCAGCAATGCCAAGGAATCTGATGAAGGCGTACTGCTGGTGCGCAGCCGACTCTCGCGCATCTACTTCAACAAGCAGTTCTTCGACTACCCGCTCAAGCTCAACCCCGACACCCTGCTCAAGCTGGGACCGTGGAAGACCTTCACTTTTGGCCTCAGCTATGTTTGGGCCAAGATCCATCCACGCAAACCTGAACATTCGCTGGAAGACTTCCTGGTCAACCGCTTCGGTCGCAAGCTGTACCTGCAATTCTTCAAGGAGTACACCGAAAAAGTCTGGGGCGTGCCCTGCGGTGAAATCAGCGCCGCGTGGGGCGCGCAGCGCATCAAGAGCCTATCCATTGTCAAAGCCATTACCCATGCCCTGAAGAAAGTACTGGGGCTGGGCGGCAAGGCCGAACAGACTTCGCTGATTGAAAGCTTCCTGTACCCCAAGTACGGCCCCGGCCAAATGTGGGAAACCGCCGCGCAACGGTTTGTGGCGCAGGGCGGCATGCTGCTGATGCAAAGCCGCGTGGAGGGCATCCATATGCACGGCGGCCACGTGCAAGGCATCACCTACCGTGATGCACAGGGCTCGACACATTTGCTGTCTTGCAGTCACCTGCTTTCCACCATGCCCATCAAGGATTTGGTACAGGCTGCTGGCAGTGGCTTCCCGCAGGAGGTTCGCAGCATCGCCAGCCAACTCTCCTACCGCGATTTCATCACCGTGGGCCTGCTCTACCCGCGCAGCGCCATCCCACGCCAACTGGACGATAACTGGATCTACATCCAAGAACCCGGGGTCAATGTAGGTCGCGTGCAGGTGTTCAATAACTGGAGCCCCTATATGGTGGCCGACCCCACTACGCTATGGATGGGACTGGAGTTCTTCTGCAAGGAAGAAGATGCACTCTGGAACATGGACGAGGCCTCGATGAAAGCCATGGCCCACAAGGAAATGGTGCAGATCGGGCTGGTGCGCGCCGATGCGCCGCTGGATGCGGTGGTGCTGCATGTTCCCAAAGCGTATCCCGGCTATTTCGGCGAAGCCTATACGCGCTTTGACGAACTACAGACCGCACTGGATGCGGTACCCAACCTGTTCCTGATCGGTCGCAACGGTATGCATCGCTACAACAACCAAGATCACTCCATGCTCACTGCCAAGGAAGCGGCGCGGCAGATTGCTGCGGGCGTGGTGGATAAGGCGGCAATCTGGGGCATCAATGTGGATGATGAGTATCACGAGGAGAAAAAATAAGTGCTCATCCCTCGTGCAGCGACAGCGTCTTCGCCGGCAACTAGCTTAGATTGGATCGACCAATCCATCGCCATCTATCTCATTCTCCCAATCCTTCTGTTCTGCCTGTGGTTTATCCCACTAGCAACAGCTATCTTGCTGGTATTGACAAGCTTCGCCTCATGGCAAGCATTGCGTGGCCCATCGACAGGATCAACGGGATTAAACACAAAATTCATTTTAAGTGTTTTTGCGCTATCGCTAGGATGGACTGCAGTTGCCGGCGTTGGTCATTTTTTCTACTCCAATTCGGACTGGCTTACTCGCGATGCTGTCCTGCATGACCTATCCGTCAGTGGCTGGCCGCCAACCTACCTGCTCGCTGATGCTTCACACCTGATTCTACGTGCGCCTGTAGGCTATTTTTTACCCTCTGCAGCTGTCGGTTATTTATTTGGCCCCGATGCCGCCAATTTCGCAATCTATTTATGGACGGTATTGGGCTGGTGGCTGTTTTTATTGGCTGCCTGCCGCCTATTCGATACCCTGCGCGAACGCATCCTCTGCTTGTTGGTGTTGACCCTGTTTGGCGGAATGGATTTGCTCGGTCATGCATGGGCATATCGAGAAATTGCCGTGCCAGGGCAGCACATCGAGTGGTGGATGCCATCCATCCAGTACTCAGCCAATACCACCTTGCTATTCTGGGTACCTAACCATGCGTTGCCAGCATGGCTTGGTATCACGTTGATACTTCGCCACTGGCGCCAGCCATTGCTTGCGCGCATCACACCGTTGCTGGCCACCGCCATTCCCTTGTGGTCGCCACTTGCTGCGATGGGTTTACTCCCATTTTTTCTGATTGGCCTCGCATGGAAACGTGACTTCCAAATTTTGTTTTCGCCAAAATCCTGCCTTGCGTTCGCACCTATCGCTTTGCTTTCCATGAAATATTTGGGCATGGATGCCGCAGAAATTCCGCACGGCTGGATGACGGAAATGTGGGGCACCTGGGACCTGTTTGCCTATCGTTACGTGCTGTTTTGCTTGCTGGAATTCGGCTTTTTGGCACTGATTTTGGCGCGTATCACTCATTTCAACACACCGATGCGTGTGGCGGTGGCGACTCTGTGCCTACTGCCATTCTACTATCTTGGCATTGGCAATGACCTTGCGATGCGCGCATCAGTCCCAGCACTTTGTGTACTCGCTTTGGCTACGATCAAGCCACTGGCGCAACAACAAGGGCGCACACTCTGGCACGGCCTACTTGTCGGAACATTGCTGGTAGGTGGATTGAGCGCCGCTCAGGAACCCGAACGTGCATTCATTGAACCTGCGTGGAAGCCGCTGGGGAAAACAATTCCGGCTTCAGTTCGTCGAGAGCATCCGGAAGCGGGATCTCTCTTCCCGGCGCATTATTTTGCACACGAAGACTCAACCATTCTGATGGCATTGATGCGACAGCCAAAAGCCTTAGATGTTTCTAAGGAAAAGCCCTACTGAAGTTGATCATATGCCGGTTATTACCACCACTACAAATTTTCGCTTTGATGCCAACACCGGCATTACCTTGCTTGACGCCGCCAATACCGCATCCCTGCAACTCCCATACAGCTGCAAGACTGGCCGCTGCGGCACGTGCCGGTGCAAAGTAATGACGGGCAGCACGCACGCCCTACTTCCCGAGCTGGCTCTAACCGAGCAAGAAAAAGCAGACGGGTGGATTCTTAGCTGTGCACGCACTGCGGACACTGATCTGCGCATCGGAGTACTTGACCTAGGTGATCTCACACTTCCTCCTCCGCGCACACTGCCCTGTAAAATCAACTCACTGCAGCGTTTAGCCCCCGATGTTGTTGGCATCCAACTGCGACTACCTCCCAGCAGCGCCTTCGAGTTCTTGCCTGGGCAATACATCGACGTCATCGGCAAGCATGGTCTACGCCGCAGCTATTCGATTGCCAATCCCCGTTTGCCAAACAACACGCTAGAACTGCATGTTCGCGCCATGCAAGACGGAGAAATGACGCGATATTGGTTTGCAGATGCAAAACCGGAGGACGTTTTGCGCTTACACGGCCCTTTGGGCACGTTCATCTTGCGCGCCTGTAGTGGTATGCAGCTATTTTTCCTTGCCACCGGCACCGGAATTGCTCCAGTCAAGGCAATGCTTGTAGCTTTGACAACTCTACCTTCAGAGCAACAGCCAGAATCTGTCACGGTGCTATGGGGGGGGCGTAGGCAAGAAGATCTTTATTTCGATGTACATGCCTTGATACCCACCGCTCGATTTATCCCCGTACTCTCGCGCGCTGACGATGCTTGGCAAGGCGCACGCGGCCATGTACAGGATGTCCTGTTGGCGATGCAACCTGATTTCACCAATGCTGCTGTCTATGCTTGCGGCTCCGACGCGATGATCCATACTGCCAAGGCAGCGCTGCTGCGTGCGGGGCTTCCTGCCGATCAGTTTTATTCGGATGCCTTTGTGTGCTCCGCCGCACCAACCCCCAGCGAGGCCAAATGACATGAAAGCAGTGATTCTCGCAGGTGGGTTGGGCACGCGCTTGAGTGAAGAAACTACCGTGCGCCCCAAACCCATGGTGGAGATCGGCGGCATGCCAATCCTCTGGCATATCATGAAGATCTACTCCAGTCACGGCATCAATGAGTTCATTATCTGCTGCGGCTACAAGGGCTACATCATCAAGGAATACTTCGCCAATTATTTTCTGCATATGTCGGATGTCACCTTCGACATGCAAGCCAACAGCATGCACGTCCATGAGCGTCGCTCAGAGCCGTGGAAGGTAACGCTCGTGGATACCGGGGATCACTCGCAAACCGGTGGTCGCCTGCGGCGCGTAGCGGACTATCTGAGGGACGATGATGCGTTTTGTTTGACCTATGGCGACGGTGTGGGCGATATCGACATCGGTGCCTGCATCGCGTTCCACAAGGCGCATGGCAAAGCCGCCACGGTGACCGCCACCATTCCACCCGGCCGGTTTGGCGCACTGTCCATGCAGGACGGTCGAGTCGATAGCTTTCAAGAAAAACCGCGCGGTGATGGTGGCATGATCAATGGCGGCTTCTTCGTGCTCTCGCCACGTGTGCTGGACTATCTGCAAGATGACGGCACAATCTGGGAGCAAGCACCGCTGCAAACATTGGCGAATGAAGGCGAGCTCATGGCCTTCGAACACCATGGCTTCTGGCAACCCATGGACACACTGCGCGACAAAGCGAATCTGGAAGAGCTCTGGGCCAGCGGCAATGCCCCCTGGAAGCGTTGGCCGTGATGGGTACATCCAACATCTCACCCGATTTCTGGAGGGATAAGCGCGTTCTGTTGACAGGGCATACCGGCTTCAAAGGCGGATGGTTGAGCCTGTGGTTGCAATCCATGGGGGCAGATGTTGCTGGCATAGCCCTGCCACCACCCAGCGCGCCATCGTTATTCAATGTCGCCGATGTTGGACAAGGCATGTCGCACCACATCGCCGACATTCGGGACTACGCATCCATCGCGCCATTGTTTGCGCAGCTTCAACCGCAAATCGTGTTTCATTTGGCGGCACAACCACTGGTCCGCGCCTCCTACCAGCAACCGTTGGAGACCTACGCAACCAATGTGATGGGCACGGTGCATGTGTTGGAAGCTGCACGTCAGGCAGGCTCGGTACGTGCCATCGTCAACATCACCACCGACAAGTGCTACGAAAACCAAGAGTGGGTGTGGGGCTACCGTGAATCAGACCCGATGGGTGGGCATGATCCATACTCCAGCAGCAAGGGTTGCGCGGAACTGGTCAGTAGTGCTTATCGCAACTCGTTCTTGAAGGAAGCCGGTATTGCACTGGCCACCGCCCGTGCCGGCAATGTCATCGGTGGTGGTGACTGGGCCCAGGATCGTCTGCTGCCAGACATCTTACGGGCGCTAGAGCACGGAACTGCCGTACTTATCCGCAACCCGCACGCCATTCGTCCCTGGCAGCATGTACTGGAACCGCTCAGTGGCTATTTGCAATTGGCAGAACGCTTGTACACCCAAGGGCAACCCTATGCAGAAGGCTGGAACTTTGGCCCCAATGATGACGATGCCCGCCCAGTGCAGTGGATCGTGGAGCAACTATGCGCAACCTGGGGGGGGGATGCCAACTGGCAGATGCAACCCGGCGAACACCCACACGAAGCCAGTTTCTTGAAGTTGGACATCTCCAAAGCGCGGCAACAATTGGGCTGGCAGCCCCGCTGGTCACTGCAAGAAGCGCTTGCCCATGTAGTTCATTGGCATAAAGCATGGCGCAATGGCGAAAACATGCGCATTCTGTGCATGCAGCAAATCTCTGGCTATCGTCACCCACCATGACCACTGATCTTTCTACCCCCTCCTCTGCAGAGCAGCTACGTGACCAGATCCTTGCGCTGGTGGCTCGCTATGCTGACATCGCCCATACACCAAAACCCTTCATCCCTGGGCTTAGTGCCGTGCCGGTGTCGGGCAAGGTCATTGGTGGAAAAGAATTGCAATTGATGGTGGAGGCATCATTGGATGGCTGGCTGACCACCGGGCGTTTCAATACCCAGTTCGAAGAATGCCTAGCCAACTATCTAGGCGTAAAACACGCAATCACCGTGAATTCCGGCTCTTCCGCCAACCTTGTTGCGTTTTCCACATTGACCAGTCCGCGCCTCGGTGAACGTGCGATCAAACCTGGCGATGAAGTCATTGGCGTGGCTGCCGGCTTCCCGACCACGGTCAATCCCATCGTGCAATTCGGCGCTGTCCCTGTATTCGTGGATGTTGATCTTGCCACCCATAATGTAGATGCCAGCCAGCTGGAAGCGGCCATTTCACCAAAAACCAAAGCCGTGATGCTGGCGCACACCCTGGGTAATCCATTCAATTTGGATGCCGTCACGGCGTTATGCAAGAAGCATGGACTATGGCTGATCGAAGACTGTTGTGATGCACTGGGGGCCTCATACAACGACCAGATGGTGGGCACATTCGGCGATATTGCCACCCTAAGTTTTTATCCGGCCCACCACATCACCATGGGTGAAGGTGGTGCGGTCTTTACCAACAATCCTGAACTCAAGCTCATCGCTGAATCCTTTCGTGACTGGGGCCGCGATTGCTATTGCGCGCCAGGCAAGGACAACACCTGCTGCAAGCGTTTTGGCTGGAGCTGTCGTGAACTCGGCGGGAGCCTACCCGATGGCTACGATCACAAATACACCTATAGCCATCTGGGCTACAACCTCAAGATCACCGACATGCAGGCTGCATGTGCGCTGGCGCAAATGGATCGACTGGAAGGGTTTATCGCTAGCCGTCGCGCCAACTTTGCCTATCTGCATGATCGCCTGCAAAATTGCTCCGAGTTCTTGATGCTGCCGGAAGCAACGTTCAACTCTAATCCTTCCTGGTTCGGCTTCCCGGTGACGCTGCGCCCCAACTCCGGCATCCGGCGCGTTGACCTGCTTAACTACCTCAACCAGCACAACATCGGCACACGACTGCTGTTTGCCGGCAACCTGACCCGCCAGCCCTATATGGCCGGCCGCAACTACCGCGTAAGTGGGGATTTGGTCAACACCGATATTGTGATGGAACAAACATTCTGGCTTGGCGTATATCCGGGGCTTGGGGAAGCACAGCTCGATTATGTTGCAGGCAAGCTGGAAGAATTCTTGGGGCTGGGTTTCTAATGGCGACAATGGATTCGGCAGGCACTGGACGATTGCTGTTGTTCGGCGCATCCGGTGCCATCGGGGGTGCGGTCGACAGACATTATGCTGAGCAAGGGTGGCAGGTTGTGCGTATCACCCGCGACACAAACTACGCACCTTCTGGCTCATTCTTGGCATGGAATCCGCTAGATGACGATCCCGCCGGCGAGGCTGCGGTCGCTGCAGCCGGTCCCTTCGATGCCGTATGCTGGGCACACGGAGCGAACTGTAACGACAACATTTTCCAGTTCAATGCCAGCACCCACCAATCGATTTATCGGGCCAATGTCCTGTCAATCCTGGTATCGCTCAATCACCTGCTGACCCGGGACGCACTGACAAAGCCTTCGCGTCTTTGCGTCATCAGCTCAATCTGGCAGAACCAAGCGCGTCAGGACAAGCTGTCCTATTGCGTCAGTAAGGCTGCGGTCCAAGGCCTGATTCTCTCCCTTGCCAACGATCTAGGCCGCGACGGTCATCTTGTCAATGCGGTTCTGCCTGGGGTTCTCGAAACCCCGATGACCCGGGCAAACCTGAGCGAGAGCCAGATTCGCAATGTGGAGGCCTCCACCCGCTTCGGTCGCCTCGCCACCCTTGATGATGTCGCTGCAGCCGTTTATGGCCTAGCCTCGTTCCGCAATACCGGTACTACTGGTCAATTCCTCAACGTCGACCTCGGTTACACGCATGTCAGGATCATTTGAGTTCGACATTCACTCTAGCGCGAAGTCATACCACGTCTTGGCCGGCACCGGAATCGTGCGCCCACATGTGGAGGGCTCCCGCGCGATACTGATTTGTGACGAAGTCCTGCCGACCTATTACCCTTGGCTTGAGCGCGAGGCCAGCATCCTCATCCAGGCACGCGAAGAGTTCAAGACGCTTGATACTATCGGCGTGCTGATCGAGCAGTTGCGCAAGCGTGGCACCACACGCTCCGCGCGGGTCATCGCGGTCGGTGGCGGAATCATCCAGGACGTCGCCACATTCGCAGCGTCCTGCTACATGCGTGGGATCGGCTGGGATTACGTACCGACCACTCTGCTCGGGATGGTCGACTCGTGTGTCGGCGGCAAGTCCTCGATCAACGTCGGCTCCTACAAGAACATCGCCGGCAATTTCTATCCTCCGGACACGATCTGGGTGGACACGGATTTCTGCTCAACGCTGTCCTCTGCACAGATGATTGAAGGCCTCTGCGAAGCGGTGAAGATCTGCTACGCCAGCACCGACAATGCCTTCGACAGATACCTTGCTCTCGCCGACGCCGGGGACCTGCTGCGTGACCCTGCCCACGTAGTAAAAGTCATCGCCCTGACCCTCGCCACCAAGAAGGTTTTCATTGAGGAAGACGAATTCGATACCGGCATCCGCCTGCTGCTCAACTTCGGCCACACCTTCGGGCATGCGCTTGAAGGTGCGAGCGGCTACCGTATCAGCCACGGCATCGCGGTGGGTCTCGGCATGCTGGCCAGCTTTTCATTCTCCGAAGCACAGGGGCTGGTCGACCGATCCTGCGCGCGCGCCTCCAAGCTACGTGCACATTTACGCTGGTTGCTTGCGCAGGTACCGGGGTTGGATGCCGAACTGGCAAGGATCCCCGCTGACGACCTACTGCGACACTTCGACTCCGACAAGAAACACACGGCGGAACACTATGTCGTCATCGCCTACGATGCGGACGGTGCCCTAGTCCGCCACTTGACACCACGTACGGCGGCGATCGAAAGGACACTGCACCATGCCTTCGCCGCGATGGAAAGAGAATTAGATGAAATATAGCGACCAGATCGGAGACTGGCTTTTGGCGCTGGGCTACACCCATTGCTTCTACGTGGGCGGTGGCAACATCATGCACCTGATTGAGAGTCTTAGCCTACGCCTCGACTGTCACCCCGTCATCAATGAAGTTGCCGCTGGCATCGCAGCCGAATACTTCAACGAGGCGAGCCGCGGTGGCGCGAAGGCACTCGCCCTAGTGACCGCAGGTCCAGGGCTCACCAATATCATGACAGCGATCGCGGGCGCTTTTCTGGAAAGCCGGGAATTGCTGGTGATCGGAGGTCAGGTCAAGACCGCCGACCTAGCGCACGGCACACTGCGGCAGCGCGGCATTCAGGAAATTGACGGGGTATCCATCACCCGCCCGATCACGGTCGAGTCCGTACTGCTAGAAGAACCGCTGGGGATGAAAGCATTCGTCGACCTCGTGCAGGCCTCGCGGCACGGACGAAAGGGCCCGGTCTTCATCGAGATTCCTCTGGACGTACAGGCGAGGCAGGTCGAGCCTGTGACGGCAGATGAAGCAGCCATCACACCGCGCCCTTTGCCACACATCACTGACCAGGTGCTGGCCGAAGTCGCCGACCGCATCCGGCATGCCACGCGGCCCGTGCTGCTGCTCGGCGGCGGCATCGACCGTGCGACAGCCGCCGGTCTGTGGGTACGCTTCGGCGAACTGGGGATCCCTTTGGCGACCACTTGGAATGCTGCCGACCGCATTGATGCCGACCATCCGGTCTACGTGGGCAGGCCCAATACCTGGGGGCAGCGCAGCGCCAACATAGTGCTGCAGCAGGCAGATCTCCTAGTCGCGCTCGGAAGCCGGCTCGGGATGCAGCAGACCGGTTTCAACTGGCACCAGTTCGTTCCAAGCGGCGAAGTGATCCAGGTTGACTTGGATCGCACCGAACTGGAGAAGGGGCACCCCCGCATCGCCCAAGGCCTATGCATCGATGCCAACGACATGCTAGCTAGGCTCGCACGAATGGAGCTGGGCGACCACGCCGAATGGTTGGCATACGCGCGCCACGTCCGTGACACCCTGCCTACTGTCGAGGCGATCAACAACACCGCAGACGGCTATATCTCGCCCTACTGCTTCGTCGAGCACATCTCCACGCTCTGCCACCCGCAGGACACCATCATACCCTGCAGCAGCGGCGGCGCTTTCACCGTGATGATGCAGGCCTTCCGCCAGAAAGCTGGCCAGATCATGATCACCAACAAGGGACTGGCATCAATGGGTTACGGCCTGTCGGGTGCCATCGGGGCTGCATTCGCCAACCCCGACGGACGGGTGGTGTTGGTGGAGGGTGACGGCGGCTTCGCCCAAAACCTGCAGGAAATCGGCACCGCCCGAATCAACGGCCTGAACCTGAAGATATTTTTGTTCGACGACGGCGGCTACGCCTCGATCCGTGCGACCCAGCGCAACTATTTCAAGGGCCGCTATGTTGGCTGCGATCGCAGCACCGGACTGGGCCTACCGGACTGGGAAAAACTGTTCGCAGCATGGTCGGTCCCGGTGATGACACTGGAAGCCAGCAACATGGGCTGTGCCGAATTCTCCGCCAGTTTCAACCAGCCTGGCATGGCTGCGTTCGTGGTCAAGCTTGACCCGGATCAGACATACTTCCCGAAGATCACCAGCCGGATCACCGATTCCGGGACGATGGAATCCAACCCGCTCCACCTGATGACGCCGGAACTCGATGCCGATATCTTCGATTCAGTTCTCAGATACCTACCCAAGCAAGGCGGAGAAATCCCATGAACAAGCACGAAAAAAAGATGCTCGATATCCTCAGCCTACTGCGGAATGAATTTGGTGCCGTCGCAGTGAAAGCTGAGTTTGAGGCCGAAGGTACCCGTGTTGATGAATTACTACGCCTGATGGAAATCGCCCGCAAGGCGGACCTTGATGTTGGCCTCAAGATTGGTGGCTGCGAGGCTGTGCGTGACCTGATCGAAAGCAAGCAATTTGGCGTTGAGTACATCATCGCACCGATGGTGGAAACTCCATATGCACTGTCCAAGTTCATCGACGCAAAGAACAAGATCTACACCAAAGACGAGCAGGAATACACTGACTTCTTATTTAATATCGAGACGATTACCGCCTTCAATAATATTAACGAAATGGCAAGACTTGCCGCTGCGCCAAATGGAACAGACGGAATGGTTTTTGGTCGAGTGGACTTTTCTGGCTCCATGGGATGGGATCGCAACGCCATCAATACCGATCCTGTGACCGAATATTGCATTAAAACCGGCAACATCTGTAAGGAATTTGATATTGACCTAGTGGTCGGCGGCGGGGTCTCTATGGATGCATTACCTATGCTTAAACGAATCAATGACAACTATCTGACTCGATTCGAGACGCGTAAAGTAATTTTTGGCAATGAAGCCCTCGCCAAAGAAAATATTGACAAGGCTCTGCTGCAGGCAGTTCATTTCGAGTTGCTGTGGCTATTGAATAAGCGCGACTACTACGCACTGATCACCGCAGAAGATGATCGCAGAATCGAGATGTTGGAGAGCCGCTGGAAGGTCTTATCGAGCGAACAATGACGGTCTCACTAGTTACTCGCAGCCGTCCATGACTCAACTAGTGTTACCATATACACTCATCGAGCAGTTGCGTCGCAGCCACTGGCGCATTCTCGTCACTGGTGCCAGCGGCTGGCTCGGGCAGGCGACTCTGGAACTTCTATCCAATACACTGGGTAGTCGGTGGCACACCCGTGTATCTGCATTTGGAAGCCAGGCACGCACTTGGTCGCTACGTGACGGCACGGTAGTCAGCCAGCGGCCGTTAACTGAATTACCCGCATTACCGCACTCGCCTTCACTGCTGCTTCATTTCGCCTATTTGACGCGTGAAAAAGCTTCAACGATGTCCGCCGATGCGTACATCAATACCAACCGTATGCTGTCGCGCTTGGCAGCTGAAGGCGGGGCCAGCGTCGGTGTAGAGCGCGTTTTTGTTACCTCCTCCGGTGCCGTAAATGCAGCAATGGCGAAGCCTGATGATGAAGATCCAAACCTGTTTTACGGACGACTGAAGCTGGAGGACGAAGCCCTGTTCAAGACTTTCGTCCAAGCAGCACCTGAGCGACGCACCTTCATTGCGCGCTTGTTCAACCTCAGCGGCCCGTACATCAACAAGCTGAATTCCTATGCACTTGCCTCATTCATCCGGCAGGCACGCCAAGGACGCATCCAGATTCACGCACGCCATCCTGTGGTGCGTTCCTACACAAGCGCGGCCAATCTGTTGGGCGTCGCTATGGGCCAACTATTGACCACCGAGGCCGATCCCTTCCTCTGCGTGGAAACCACCGGTGAATGCGAGGTTGAAGTAGGTGACCTAGCACAGATGGTGCGAGAGTTCGTGGCACCAGATGCCGCCATCGCGCGCCTCCCCATGCTGGCGGAACCAGCAGACCGCTACGTTGGCGATGGTGCTCGCTACCGCCAACTGCTGGCCCTGCACGGTATCGATGAACACCCGCTAGCACGCCAGATCAACGACACCGCCGATTTCATCGCACAAATCGAATCGGGAAGCGTGTGAGTTTCGAGCGTATTACCCGGCAACTACCCGAACGCATCCGGTCCAGGCGCCGCTTCTTCCGTTTCCTGTTGGTTGGCGGCATCAACACCGCGTTCGGCTATGCTGCGTTTGTTGCCTGTCTATGGCTGGGGATGCACTACGCAATAGCTGCTGCCGCAGCTACGATATTGGGTGTATTGTTCAACTTCCATAGCACGGGCAAGCTAGTATTCAGTAGCACCAACTATCGCCACCTGCCATTATTTTTAGGCGTGTATGTTGTTGTGTATCTCGTAAATGTGCTTGGGCTATCGCTGTTATCAATGGCGAAGATTCCGCCTTGGCTAGGTGGACTGCTGTTGATTCTACCATGCGCCATGCTCTCTTACTTCCTCAATAGCCGCTTTGTATTCCGAACATGACCAAACTCATCAGCATCGTCACTCCACTCTTCAACGAAGAAGAAAACGTCGATGATCTATGCTCCCGGATTGCAGCGGTAATGGCATCTTTGCCCTACGACTATGAACATCTTTGTATCGATAATTGCTCAAAAGACCGCACTGTTGCCTTACTCCGCGCTCGCGCTGCACGCGACCCCAAACTAAAAGTCATTGTCAATGCTCGCAATTTTGGACATATCCGCTCTCCATATCATGCACTGCTGCAAGCTGCCGGCGATGCCGTAGTGGTGATTGCAGGCGATCTACAAGACCCGCCGGAGATGATCCCAGAGTTCATCAAAAAATGGGAAGACGGCTTCAAGACAGTAATGGCGGTAAAACCGGAAAGCGAAGAGTCTTCGTTGATATTTTTTGTCCGCAAGATATATTACAAGATAATCAACCGCATCTCGGAAGTCCCCCTGATCGACAACGCAACTGGTGCCGGCTTGTTCGATCGTGATGTGATCGAAATATTACGCAGCATCGCCGACCCCTACCCCTATACGCGAGGCTTGGTGTGTGAAATTGGCTACCCCATTGCGACAGTGCCATTCAAGCAGCCACGCCGCACACGTGGTGTCACCAGTCAAAATTTTTACACGTTGTACGACATCGCCATGCTTGGCATCACCAAGCACTCCAAACTGCCCCTACGGCTCATGGCGATGCTTGGCTTTGCGTTGGCAATTGTTAGCCTGTTGGCAGCATTCGGCTATCTACTTGCCAAACTTCTTTTTTGGGACAAGTTCCAATTCGGAACTGCACCCATTCTAATTGGAATGTTTTTATTCGGCGCTATCCAGATGCTATTTCTTGGAATGCTGGGTGAATATATCGCATCCATTCAAACCCAAGTACGAAAACTGCCACTAGTAGTAGAATCAGAGCGGATCAATTTTTAAGAACAAAGCCTAGCCAACGCAACATAAAACCATGTGACCATCTATGCCGGCATACGCACTTTTCTTGGACGCGACCACCAGTCAAATATTTCAATTGTTGCGCTGACTTCATGAAAGAAATCAAGCTCGACTCACCGGAAATTTGTTCGAAAATAAAATTGCTCGCAGGCGGCGCACTCGGCATTACCATGATGCTCTTGTTGCGCCGCTACCCCGGCATTTTTCACGACTCGATTCTGTATATGGGTCAAGGCTTGATGCAGCGTTGGCCGCAGATTTATGGGCAAGACTTGTTTTTTGCACATGGCAGCCAGGCCAGCTACACCATCATGCCGTGGATCTTGGGTAAAGCGTTTTCCTTTGCATCGCCCCCGTTAGTCATGTTGATGGGTGCATTCATCAGCATGCTACTGTTTGCGGCATCTGCCTGGTTTGCATTGAAGGCTCTGTTGCCGACGCAGCAGCGTTATTGGGCCTGGCTGGGTGCGCTGTGCTTGCCCTCTATCTATGGCGTAGTCCACATATTTAGCTACAACGAACCATTCTTGACATCCCGTCCACTAGCAGAATCATTCTGTTTGCTTGGCATTGGCTGGCTCATCCGCGAAAAATGGCTACTTGCTGCCGCCAGTCTTTTGCTAGCCGGACTATTTCACCCGCTGCAAGCGATTGCAGGTGCGGCAATCATCTGGGTGTGGGCTGTTGGCCAGGATCGCCGCTGGCTGCATGCGCTATGGTTGATATTTCCAGTCAGCGCGCTGGCATACATCGGGATAACCCCGTTCAATGGGCTGCTGCAGCGCGCAGATGCCGGCTGGTTCAAGGAGCTGACCTATTCTCGCCAAGTGTTCGTCACGCTCTGGAGTGTCAATGACTTCAAGAATCTTGGCTTTGATGTTGTGGTTTTGCTGAGTGCGTGGCACTGGTTACGGGGCCGGTTTGGTGGATGGTGCTTGGCATCGTTGATCGGCTGCACGATTGGCATTCTTGCCAGTTTGCTCTTGGTTGATCACCTGCACTTGGTTCTGCCTATTGGCCTACAACTTTGGCGCGTTCATTGGCTGGCACACTTCTTCTCATTGGCGGCCATTGGTGCACTCCTGCTATTTCATTTGCGTGCAAAGGACTCCGTTTCAGCACTGCTGCTGACGCTCACCGCACTCTTGGCCTGGGGCGAGACCGATTGGGGCTGGCTATTGCTTGCTGCAATGTACGTCGGCTGGCAGTTTGCTCCACACGACTCCCGCCAACGGCTTGGCCGTTTGCTCTGTTGGATCTTTGGCATGTCGACTGTACTGCTGTTCTATAACCACGCCAGCAATGAATATCATTGGTTCAAAGAGGCACATTTTCGAATCGATCTGTATCCGTTTGACCGCCGTTTACTAGTTTTCCCGGCATTGTCATTTGGCCTACCACTTTTCGGGCTATTGCTATGGGAGCGATGCGGATCAATCGGAAAGAAGCTTTTGCTTGCCGGTTTCCTGGTGCCTGCAGTGGCAGCAACACTGTACCTGTGGGATGCTCGCGACAGCACACAACACATCATGGAAGATGCGGCATTTCAACCTGATATATTTGGCACCTCGATTCCAGAACATGCCCAAATCTATTGGGAGCCAGAATCTTTAGTTGGAGTATGGCTTGTACTCCATCGTGCGAGCTACTTCAGCCCAGGCCAACTGGCCGGGCAGATGTTTAGCCGTGACACTGCTGAAGACGGTCTGCAGCGTGAAAACAGAATGATGCCACTGATGCGTGAGAGTCTTGGGTGTCAAGATGAAAAACTGAATGTCACTGAACGTGTACGTTGCCATATCAGCGATCGCAGCATGAAACAAGCGTGCTCTCTAAATGGAGGCAAGCGCCCTGATTACATGGTGCTGTCTTATCCACAGCCACAGCCATACGTTGGGCAGTGGGCGATCCCTGATCCGGTATCAAAGACTCCTGCAATTACCTTTCGTCTCTACCGTTGCGACGATATTCTCAATTTTAGAGGCGGTAGTAGCAGCCCGCCGGTTCGCCGGTGAGTAGCCGGATGGCGTTGCATGGACACGACTCAGTGTCTACTAGCAGCCACGCTCCCATTGGCCGCTGGCGTACACCGATCGCAGGTGGTCTGTTTGGCATCGTGATGGTGTTGTTGCTTCACCGTTATGTCGGCATTAATCACGATTCCATCTTGTACTTGGGACAAGCGCTTGCGCGGCGCTGGCCGCAAATATTTGGCCAGGATCTTTTTTTCGTGCACGGCAGTCAGGATCGTTACTCGATAGCTCCTTGGCTGCTTTCAGAAGCAGTCGGAAGCATCAACCCGCCAGTGCTTTTTCTTTGGGGATCCGCAGTTGGTCTCTTGGGGTTTTTCTTCGCTGGCTGGTACTGCCTCCGTGTGTTATTGCCGCCCGATCTACGGTACCGGGCATGGTTAGCTACAATTTGCCTGCCACCTGTATATGGCATGACCCAGCTATTCAGTTATGGCGAAAAATTTCTTACACCCAGGCCATTTTCCGAAGCTCTATGCTTGGTTTCCATTGCATTTTTTACCCGCAAGCGCACCCGGCTTGCTTTCTTTTTTTTGGCACTTGCATGCATTCTGCATCCGCTACAGATGCTGGCTGCCAGCCTGATCATTTGGCCCTGGCTGGTGATGCAGGATAGACGCTGGCTACACGCCTGCTGGCTAGGTATTCCGGTTTTGTTTCTTGCTTATCTCGGAGTCAAACCATTTCCTGATTTGTATGTCCGCATCGACCCAACTTGGCTTTACAACTTATACGACGCAACCCCTCAGCTATTTTTGTCGAAGTGGAGCCTGGCCGACTTCAACAATCTCTTATTTGATATTTTTTTACTAACCATCGCACAACGAATCCTGCCGCTGGACTTTGCGCGCTGGTGTCGTGCCGCTCTCTTCGGGTTAGTGCTTGGCATTGCGGTTACAGCCCTGTTGGTGGATTCGCTTCACCTTGCCCTCCCCTCCGCACTCCAACTGTGGCGTGTTCATTGGCTAGCTCATTGGCTTGGTATCGCCGCTATCGGCGCGCTGTGTTTTTACGGCATTCACACCAATAATTTCTCCCGCACTTTGCTACTGCTGCTTGCTGCAATCTTTGCCTGGGGAGAGGGCACCTGGGAGTGGGGCGCATTTGCGATGCTGTATGCCATCTGGCCACTACTTGATCACCGTTTGCCCTCCAACGTTGCCAAGCTGATTGGCACCCTGCCTGGCGGCTTAGTGTTGCTTCTGGCAGTTGAGCACGTCTCATTACAACTTGCGGGCTTTGAAAATGCTGGTTATCAACTGGACCTGTTCCCCCTTGACCGGCTGCTTTTGGCATTCCCTGCAATAGGATTTGGATTGCCCCTGCTCTGTGTGTTGCTTTGGAATCGTTTAACTGGAAGTGGCCAGAAAATTGTGTTCCTGACTTGCCTGATCCCCCTAACCATGCTCAGCTGCTGGTGCTGGGATTCCCGCGGCCTTGCCAACCGGGTGTTTGAAAATAATGTTTTCAATCCTTCGATATTCGGGATCAGGATCCCGGAGCACGCTCAGGTGTTTTGGTACCCAGGCTCCATCATGGGGCCTTGGCTAGTATTGCAACGCACCAATTATTTCAGCCCGGGGCAAGTTGCCGGCGAAATTTTCAACCGCGAAACTGCCATTGATGCTAGGTCTCGCATCGAAAAGCTGCGCCCATTGATCGAGCAAGGCCTTGGCTGTGACCAGGCGCGACTTGCAGGCACCTACCATCGGGAATGCGCAATCAGTCCCCGCAATCTTCGAATTGCCTGCGAACCCGGCGCTGTGCCGCCGCCGGACTACTTGGTTCTGCCTTATCAACAAACTCAAGCACCCATTGGTACTTGGAGGCTTGTGGATCCGGCTGGCCTGCAGCCGGACTCGAAGCTCTTCTTGTACCGATGCACTGACCTCGTTGCACCACTTGCAGCTAAGTGATGATGGTTCGCGGCGGCGCAGGTTTGCGATACAGTCACATCCGTTCCCGGGGAGATCCGCACCAATGAGCACTGCCACCGCCGCCAATCTGATGGGTATCACCGGCATCGCCCGGCGCTTGGTCATGGACGGCGCGCTGGATGAGGCGGTGGCGCGCAAGGCAATGGACGCCGCCACTGCCGAGAAGTCGCCACTGGCAGCGTATCTGGTACAGCACCGGCTGGCCTCGCCGGCAGCGTTGGCGGCAGCCAATTCGGTGGAGTTCGGCATGCCGATCGTCGATGCACTGGCACTGGATCCGGCCCAGTCCGCAATTACGTTGGTCAAGGAAGATCTACTGCGCAAGCATCAGGTATTGCCGCTGTACAAGCGCGGCAATCGGCTGTTCGTGGGCACCTCAGACCCGACCAACAATCAGGCGCTGGAAGAACTCAAGTTCCATACCAATCTGGCAGTAGAGCCTATTTTGGTGGATGCCGACCGCATCAAGCGCTGCCTGGATCTTTGGTTGGAAGCCGCCGAAGCGCTGGCTGCCGACATGGACGATGCCGACGGTCTGGAAGGACTGGAGGTCAGCGGGGGGGATGATGATTTTTCCAATGACTCCGGGGTCGATGCCAGTGGCGAGGACACCCCAACCGTCAAATTCATCAACAAAGCGCTCGTGGACGCGATTCGCAAAGGGGCCTCGGACATCCATTTTGAGCCCTATGAAACCGAATATCGGGTGCGTTTTCGCATCGATGGCATCCTGAAGACTGCAAAGAAAGTGCCGGTGAAGCTGCATGCGCGCATCGCCGCCCGGCTGAAGGTGATGTCGCAACTGGACATTGCCGAGAAGCGTGTTCCGCAGGACGGTCGCATCAAGCTCAATCTCAGCAAGACCAAGCAAATCGACTTCCGCGTCAGCACCCTGCCGACGCTGTTTGGCGAGAAGATCGTGCTGCGTATCCTTGACGGCAGCGCCGCCAAGATGGGCATCGACAAGCTGGGCTACGAGCCAGTGCAACAAAAATTGTTTTTGGACGCCATCCACAAGCCCTATGGCATGGTGCTGGTCACTGGCCCCACCGGTTCCGGCAAGACCGTCAGCCTGTACACCGGGCTTGGAATCCTGAACGATGAAACGCGCAACATCAGCACGGTGGAAGATCCGGTGGAAATTCGGCTGCCCGGCGTCAACCAGGTGCAGCAGAACGTCAAGCGCGGCATGACCTTCGCCGCCGCTCTGCGTAGCTTCCTGCGCCAAGATCCGGACGTGATCATGGTGGGTGAAATTCGCGACCTGGAAACCGCAGAAATCGCGGTCAAGGCCGCGCAGACCGGCCACATGGTGCTCTCCACCCTGCATACCAACGATGCCCCGCAGACGATTGCCCGCCTGATGAACATGGGCATCGCCCCGTACAACATCACCAGCTCGGTCAGCCTGGTCATTGCCCAGCGCTTGGTGCGCCGCCTGCATGACTGCAAGCGCGCGGTGCATCTGCCGGAACATGCGCTGCTGGCGGAAGGCTTCACCGCCGATGAAGTGCACGCAGGCATCACCGTGTATGAGGCCGTGGGCTGTGAGGACTGCACCGAGGGCTACAAAGGTCGCGCCGGCATCTACCAAGTGATGCCGATGACCGAGCAAATTCAGCAAATCGTGCTGGCCGGTGGTAATGTGCAACAGATTACCGAGGCGTCCCTGCTCAGCGGCGTCCGCGATTTGCGGCGTTCTGCGTTGGACAAGGTGAGACAGGGGGTCACCAGCCTCATTGAGATCAACCGCGTCACCAAGGATTGAAGGGGAGCCCCATGTCCGCTCGTAGAGCCGCGATCAGCAAGGCCAGGGATAAAGCCGAAGCCCGCCGTTTGAACCCGTTGGAAGAATTTGTCTGGCAGGGCCGTGACAAGCGTGGCAAGGAAATGAAAGGCGAGCAGTTGGCACGCACCGCCAATCTGCTGCGTGCCGAGCTGCGCAAGCAGGGCATCAACCCCACCGTAGTCAAACCCAAGTCCAAGCCATTGTTTGGTGGCTCTGGCAAAAAGGTGTCGGCACGCGATATCGCCGTGTTCAGCCGCCAGCTGGCGACCATGATGAAATCCGGCGTCCCGATCGTGAACTCACTGGAAATCATCGGTGGTGGCAGCAAGAACCCGACCATGAAAAAAATGGTCAACAGTCTGCGTAGTGATATCGAGGGCGGCGCGTCGATCTACGAAGCGATGAGTCAATACCCGGTGCAATTCGACGAGCTGTACCGCAATCTGGTGCGCGCCGGCGAAGCCTCCGGCGTGCTGGAAACGGTGCTGGAAACCATTGCTACTTACAAAGAAAATCTGGAAAGCATCAAAGGCAAGATCAAGAAAGCACTGTTTTATCCAACTGCGGTGATCGCGGTTGCCATCCTGGTCTGCGCGGTGTTGATGGTCTATGTGGTGCCGATCTTCAAGGAAACATTCAGCAGCTACGGGGCTGAGTTGCCTGCATTTACAAGTTTGGTGTTCGGCATATCAGACATCTTCGTCAAGTGGTTCTGGCTGATTGGCATCATCGCTGCCGGCGGTATCGGCTTCTTCATTTACAGCTACAAGCGCTCGGCCAAATTGCAGCACACCGTGGATCGAATGATGTTGAAGTTGCCGGTGATTGGCAAGGTGCTGCACGAATCGGCCATTGCCCGCTTTGCACGTACCTTGGCGGTCACCTTCAAGGCCGGTGTACCGCTGGTGGAGGCGCTGGACAGTGTGGCCGGTGCCACCGGCAGCATGGTGTATGAACAGGCCGTCATGAAGATGAAGGACGACGTTGCGGTGGGTTACCCGGTCAATGTCGCGATGAAACAGGTCAACTTGTTCCCGCATATGGTGGTGCAGATGACCGCGATCGGCGAAGAGGCCGGCGCACTCGACACCATGCTGTACAAGGTCGCCGAGTTCTATGAGGAAGAGGTCAGCAATACGGTGGATGCGCTGTCCAGCCTGATCGAACCGATGGTGATGGTGATCATTGGTGGCTTGGTCGGCTCGATCGTGGTGGCCATGTACCTGCCGATCTTCAAGATCGCGATGACGGTGATGTAAGGGACTTGCGACGCGATGGCCTTCCTTGATGCGCACCCCGGCTTCGGCTATCCCGCCGCAGCCGGGCTTGGTTTGCTGGTGGGTAGTTTCCTCAATGTGGTGATCTTGCGCCTGCCCGCACGCCTGGAATGGCAGTGGAAGCGCGACGCCCGCGAGATCCTGGACGAACCCGAACTGTACGACCCCCCGCCACCCGGCATCGTGGTGGAGGGCTCGCACTGCCCAAAATGCAAAAAGCCGCTGCACTGGTACGAGAATATCCCGCTGCTGAGTTGGGTGCTGCAAGGTGGCAAATGTCGGGGCTGCAAGACTCCGATTTCGATCCAGTATCCACTGGTGGAGCTGCTGACCGGCGTATTGTTTCTGGCCTGTGTCTGGCAATTTGGGTTTGGCTGGAAGGGCTTTGGCGCCATGCTGTTGACCGGCTATCTGATTGCGCTGTCCGGGATCGACTTCCGCACCAAACTATTGCCTGACCAGTTGACCTTGCCCCTGTTATGGCTAGGCATGATTGCGGCCGTGGAAAACCTGTACGTCGGGCAGAAATCCGCGATGCTGGGGGTGATGGCGGGCTACCTCAGCCTGTGGTCGGTGTACTGGGTATTCAAGCAGCTCACCGGCAAGGAAGGCATGGGGCACGGCGATTTCAAACTGCTGGCTGCGCTGGGCGCGTGGACGGGCTTGGCAGGGGTGCTGCCCACCATCTTGCTGTCGTCGTTCATCGGGGCCGTCGTCGGCTCGATCTGGCTGGCGGTCAAAGGCCGCGACAAGGCCACTCCCATTCCGTTTGGTCCGTATCTGGCGCTTGCTGGCTGGATCAGTTTCTTTTGGGGGCACGACCTAGTGGGCTGGTACATGCGGCTCGCCGGCTTGGCGTAGCAAGCGCAGCCCAGCGGGAACGTGCCCTGGCTTGGCGGCCGCGCTTGTGCAGACTCGGCAGCGCATCCACAACCGCAGGAGCACGCCATGCGAATGGAATCCACCACATAATGCACGCATGAGCGAATACATCATCGGCCTTACCGGCGGTGTCGCCTCCGGCAAAAGTACGGTCGAAGCGCGATTTCGTGCACTGGATATCGTCGTCGCCGATGCTGATGCCGCTGCACGAGAAGCTGTGGCTGCAGGTAGCGATGGCTTGGCCGAAGTGGTGGCTGCGTTTGGCAGCGGCATCTTGACCGCGGATGGCAGTCTGAATCGTGCGGCGATGCGACAACGCGTGTTTGCAGAGAGTCCGGCGCGCAAGACCCTGGAGGCGATTGTCCATCCGCGCGTACGCACCGCATTGGCTGATGCCTGCCAGATGGCGAGTTCGACCTATGCTATCGCGTCCATCCCGTTGCTTGCCGAAAGTGGTGGTCGTAGTGCCTATCCGTGGCTGGATCGCATCTTGGTGGTGGACGCGGCCGTCACTGTGCAATTGGCGCGCCTGCAGCAGCGCGACGGTAGTGATGCTGCCTTGGCGCAGCGCATGATCGCCGCGCAAGCCACGCGCCAGGAGCGCTTGGCGATTGCCGATGACGTGCTGGTCAATGATGGCGCATTAGCTGTTCTGGACGCACAAGTCTTGGCACTCGATCAGTTATATCGTCGCTTGGCCGCCGCTTGAGGTCTCAATTGCCGCGCAGCAATGTGTCCACCACAGGAAGATCCGCTGGCGGCATCGGGTAGTCGCGTAGTGTGTCCGGTGCGGCCCACGCCAGTGCCTGTCCCTCCAGGCCTTGTGGTGCACCGACAAAACTGACTTCGCGCACATCCAGCAGCAAGTGCTTTTCAGGTTGCTGCATATGTACACGGATGATCGCGTTACCGACAACCGCGTCGATCCCCAACTCTTCACGCAATTCACGTACCAGCGCCACCTCCGGGGTCTCCCCCGGCTCGACCTTGCCACCGGGGAATTCCCACAAGCCCGCATGTTCCGCGTCGGTGCGTTGGGCCAGTAACACGCGGCCATCTGCATCACGCAAGATGGCGGCGACAACGTGAAGCTGTTTCATCCGCGCCAAAATGCGCCCCGATCCGGGGCACCCCCTTTACGCAAGCTGCCCGTGGCAATGCTTGAATTTCTTGCCGCTGCCACAGGGGCACGGATCGTTGCGGCCTACTTGGCCGGATGCCAGCGCTTGCTGCACACGCACGTCTGCGGCTTCTTCGTCGGCACCCATGCCACCCATATCGGGGTGTTGGAACTGCATCTGCCGGTTGATCGACTCGGCGCGTGCGCGCTCTTGTGCTTCGGCAGCGGCCACTTCTTCTTCGCTGCGGATACGCACGCGTGCCAACAGCGAGATCACTTCGCGCTTGACCTTTTCCAGCAGCTCGGAGAACAGCTCGAAGGCTTCTTTCTTGTATTCCTGCTTGGGCTGCTTTTGCGCATAGCCGCGCAGGTGGATGCCCTGGCGCAGGTAGTCCATGCGCGCCAGGTGTTCCTTCCAGTTTTGATCCAATACATTCAACATGACGTGCTTTTCCAGCATGCGCATGGTATCGGCACCGGTCTGCGCTTCCTTGCCTTCGAACAGCGCCAGAATGTCGGCCTGCACGTGCGCCCGGATTTGTGCGGCATCCAATTCTTCCTGCGTCTTGTGCAGGCCAACCAGATCCAGCTGCACGCCAAACTCGGCCGCAAGCTCGGCTTCCAGACCCGGCAGATCCCATTGCTCGTCCACCGAGTCGGCCGGCACGAAGCGCTGCACCATATCGGCAATGACATCGTTGCGGATGCCGTCGATATTGTCCTTGACGCTGGCCGCTTCCAGCAATTCGTTACGCTGCTGGTAGATCACCTTGCGCTGGTCGTTATTCACATCGTCAAAGTCCAGCAAATTCTTGCGGATGTCGAAGTTGTGGGCTTCCACCTTGCGCTGCGCATTGGCAATCTGGCGGGTAACCAACGGGCTTTCGATGATGTCGTCTTCCTTCAGCCCCATCTTGGCCATCACCGTCTGCACCCAGCCGGCGGCGAAGATGCGCATCAGGTTGTCTTCCAGCGACAGATAGAAGCGGCTGGAACCGGGGTCGCCCTGACGGCCGGAACGGCCACGCAGCTGGTTATCGATACGCCGCGATTCGTGCCGTTCAGTGCCGAGGATATGCAGCCCGCCAGCCGCTTTCACGGCTTCGTGCCGCTGCTTCCACTCGGCCTTGGTGCGCTCGATCTCGGCGTCACTGGCGCCCTCGCCCAGTGCCGCCAATGCCGCCTCCAGCGAACCGCCCAGCACGATATCGGTACCGCGACCAGCCATATTGGTGGCAATCGTCACCGCGCCCGGTGCGCCGGCATTGGCCACGATATGCGCTTCGCGTTCGTGCTGTTTGGCGTTGAGTACTTCATGCGCGATCCCGGCAGCATTCAGCTCGTTGCTGAGCAGCTCGGACACTTCGATCGAGGTGGTACCCACCAGCACCGGTTGCTGGCGTGCCGAGCATTCCAGAATGTCCTTGACCACGGCGCGGTATTTGCCGGCGCGATTGAGGAACACCAGATCGGAATGATCCTTGCGCACCATCGGCCGATGGGTGGGGATCACCACCACTTCCAGCCCGTAGATATTCTGGAATTCGTAGGCTTCGGTATCCGCGGTGCCGGTCATGCCCGACAATTTCTTGTACATGCGGAACAAATTCTGGAAAGTCACCGAGGCCAGCGTCTGGTTTTCGCGCTGCACTTGCACGCCTTCCTTGGCTTCCACCGCCTGATGCAAGCCATCGGACCAGCGCCGCCCCGGGAGTGTGCGGCCGGTGAATTCATCGACGATGATGACCTCGCCATCGCGCACGATGTAGTCCACATCGGCCTGATAGATCGCATGCGCGCGCATCGCCGCATTCAAGTGATGCACCACATGGATGTTCTGCGCGGCGTACAGGCTTTCATCGGCACCCAACACGCCCGCATCGCGCAGCAGTTGTTCGGCGTGTTCTTGCCCGACTTCGGACAAGTGCACCTGTTTCTGCTTTTCATCCACCCAAAAATCACCCTCACCCTCTTCTTCCTTCTGGCGGATCAGCGATGGCACCACCGCATTGACCCGCAGGTAGAGTTCGGGGGATTCGTCGGCGGGGCCGGAAATGATCAGCGGGGTGCGCGCTTCGTCGATCAGGATCGAGTCCACTTCGTCCACGATGCCGAAGTTCAGCCCGCGCTGGAAGCGATCTTCCTTGGCCAGCGCCATGTTGTCGCGCAGGTAATCGAAGCCGAATTCGTTATTGGTGCCGTAGGTGATGTCGCAGGCGTAGGCCGGGCCTTTATCGGTATGGTTCATGCCGGGATAAATCACACCGACCGACAGCCCCAGCCAGTTATACAACTTGCCCATTTGCGCGGCGTCGCGGCGTGCCAGGTAGTCATTGACGGTGACCACATGCACGCCCTTGCCTTCCAGCGCATTGAGGTACACCGCGCAGGTGGCGGTCAGCGTCTTGCCTTCGCCGGTGCGCATTTCCGCGATCTTGCCCGAATGCAGCACCATGCCGCCGATCAGCTGCACATCGAAATGGCGCATGCCGAACACGCGCACCGAGGCTTCGCGGCAGACCGCAAATGCTTCGGGCAGCAACTTGTCCAGCGATTCGCCTTTGCCGATACGGGCGCGGAACTCGTCGGTCTTGGCTTTCAGCGCGTCATCCGATAGCGCCTTGGTCTGCGCTTCCAGCGCATTGATCTTCTTGACGATGGCGCCGTACTGCTTGAGCAGGCGCTCGTTGCGGCTGCCGAAAACACTGGTAAGCAAACTGTTGAGCATGAGAATGGCAATCCCTGGCGGGATGCGCGCCAATGGCGCGGCATCGAAAAATAGAGGCAACGTAGCCCCGAACGCAGGCGCGCGTGCGGGAATCCGCTAGTTTAGCTGGAGGCGGGCCGCCGCGTATGCAAGCCCGTCGCAATCAGCCGTTCTGCGGCCCATGCCGTGCCAGGGCGTTGTTATGGCCAAGGAACTTGCGGGGATTGACCACCACGCCGTCCTGCCACACCTCGAAATGCACATGCGCACCCGTGGAGCGCCCGCTGGAGCCGGCCTTGGCAATGTCTTGCCCGGCCCGCACCAGATCGCCGACCTGCCGATCCAGCTGCGAGTTGTGCGCATAGCGGGTGACCAGGCCATTGCCGTGATCCACTTCGATGGTGTTGCCGTAGCCACTGCGCACGCCGGCAAAGCTCACCACGCCGTCGGCTACCGCCAGCACCGGATCACCGATATTGGCTTGGAAATCAATACCTTTGTGGAACTGGAAACCGCCACCGAAGGGGTCGGCGCGACCACCGAAACCCGAGGTGACGAAACTTCCCGCGATCGGCTCGCGCGAGGGCAGGCTGCTGCGCTCCAGCTGGCGATTGAATAGCAAGCTCTCCAGCACGGACAGCTGGGTATCGGCGTGTTGATAATCACCTTCCAGCGCATGCAGTCGCGATTGCAGCTCATGGACAGGCATGTCCCGCGTGGCCCCACCCCCGCCTTGGCCGACGGGGTTTTCGAAATTGAATTCGCCGTCTTGCAGCTGGCTGGATTGCGTCAGGCGAGCGCCCAACGCATTCAACCGATTGGCCTGCGCCTGCAATTCCGCCAGCCGCGCCGCCAGTGCATTGACCTCGCGCTGGGCATCCCGGCGCACCTGCTCCAATTCGGCCTGCCGGCTGGCATCCGAGGTTTGCAAGGCTTCCACCTGCGCCATGCCAATCACGCTGCGCATCGCCGCGCCACACAGCATGCCAGCCCCCAGCAGCAGCGCCAATGCTGCCCATGGGTGGCGCAGTGCCCACCAGCGCAAACGCTGGGCCTGCGCGACGGCGCGCTGACGGGTATTGTGTGAATTGTTTACTTCAATCATTGCCCATGCCTATGTCGCGATCCACGCCCCCGAACCAGGCTGCCCCGCCTGCTGGCCCGCGCGCGGCGCTGGATACGCTGCTCGCCGGCAAAGCCGGTGGAACTCTGCGCCGGGCCCGCTGGCTCGACGCAGTGGATCAGTTGCTACGTCCTGCATTGCCGGCAGGGGTCAACGCGCATGCGCGTTTGGCCAATCTGCGCGGCAAAACCTTGGTATTCATCGCCGATGCCCCGGTCTGGCACGCCAAATTACGGCTGGCCACACCCGAGTTGATCGCCGCTGCCCGCTCCATCGGGCTGGAGGTGGATGCCGTGACCATCAGGCTGGCCACGCGGCCGTGGCAGCCGCACCCTGCGACCATCACGCCCCACATCCCCCCATCGGCGGCCAGCCAGAAAGGTCTGGCGGCGGCCTTGGCGTTACTGCGCGCACCTGCGGCGGAAGACGCCGACAGCCTGCACAACACCGCAACAGCGGGGGTGCGAGCACCCCGCAGCTGAGCGGTCAGCGCGCATCCTAACGGGATACGTCCTTGATTTTGTTAAGAAAGGCGAAACAACGCGCGCAGGACTGCCAAGCCGATCGCAAAGCTGCGCCGCTTACAACGCCGGCTGCGCGGCACCGTACCCCAGCTCCGGCAGTTGCGCCGGATCGTCAAAACTGACCACTTCCCAGGTCGCTTGGGCTTGGTCGGCCAACAAGGTGCGCACCAAGTGGTTGTTCAGGGCATGGCCGGACTTGTAGCCGGTATAAGCCCCCAAGATCGGATGCCCCGCCAAATACAGATCACCGATCGCGTCCAGAATCTTGTGGCGTACGAATTCATCGGCGTAGCGCAGGCCGTCTTCGTTCAGCACGCGGAACTCATCCAGCACAATGGCGTTGTCCATCGACCCGCCCAACCCAAGGTTGCGATCGCGCATGAATTCCAGATCGCGCATGAAACCGAAGGTGCGCGCACGGCTGACTTGCTTGATATAGGCATCGGTGGAAAAGTTGAACTCCACCCGCGACAGCGCATCCGGAATCGCCGGATGGTCGAACCGCACCGTGAAATCCAGGCGGAAGCCGTTGTAAGGCTCGAATTTGGCGTACTTGTCGCCATCGCTCACTGCCACCGGCTTCAGAATGCGGATAAAGCGTTTGGCCACCGACTGCTCGACAATTCCGGCCGATTCCAGCAGGAATACAAATGGCCCGGCCGAGCCGTCCATGATCGGCACTTCCGGCGCAGTGAGGTCGATATACGCATTGTCGATGCCCAACCCGGCCAGCGCCGACATCAAGTGTTCCACCGTCTGCACCTTGGCACCGTTGCAGCTGAGCCCGGTACAAAGCGTGGTTTCAGTCACCAGGGCTGCGGCGGCCGGCATTTCGACCACCGGATCGAGGTCGGTGCGACGAAACACGATGCCGCTATTGACCGGGGCCGGGCGGATGGTGAGAAAGACTTTTTCCCCGCCATGCAAGCCCACGCCGGTGGCACGGATAAGGTTTTTGAGTGTACGTTGGCGCAGCATCGTGGAAGATTACCATGCGTAAAGCTGAATACTTGCCAAAACTGCCGCCAAAACAGCTGTCAAAACAACGCCGCGCAAGCGCCTTGCACGAAGCTGGAAAACCGGCCGACCGGCAACGCCGATCGACCGCAAAACCCGTGGGCGGGCCGCCCACAGGCCGGGGACACAAACACCGCATCGCACCCCCGGCCGCAGGACAGGGGTGCTGGTTACCGCATCAGTCGGCCTGACGACGCAGGAACGACGGGATATCCAGATAGTCGTCCCTGGGCAGTTCAGCAGCCTGCGGGGCGGCATCCACATTGCGACGCAGTGCACTGGAGAAGCTGGACGGCATCGGCGGCACAAAGCTGTCGGTGACCGCGTCGATCGGCAAGCCTGTAGTGCCATCGCGTTTGATCTGCGAGCGCACCAACTCGACTTGCGGACGGCGCGACGGTTCTTGCACCGGCTCGAACCGTACCCCGCGGGTGGTTTCGGTCACTGGTACGCGCACACCCGTTGCCGCACGGCTCAGGCCGGTGGCCACCACGGTCACCTTCACTTCGTCTTGCATATTCGGATCCAGCGAGGTGCCGATGATGACAGTCGCATCTTCACTGGCAAAGTCGCTGACCACGCGGCCGATTTCATCGAACTCGGACATGGTCAAATCCGAACCCGAGGTGATGTTGACCAATACGCCATTGGCACCGTGCAGATTCACATCGTCCAGCAGCGGATTTTTGATTGCCGCTTCGGCCGCAGCTTGCGCACGATCATCGCCACGCGCCACGCCGGTGCCCATCATCGCCAGACCCATTTCGCTCATCACGGTGCGCACGTCGGCAAAGTCGACATTGATCAAGCCGGGGCTGACGATCAAATCGGCAATGCCTTGCACCGCGCCTTGCAATACTTCATTGGCGGCGCGGAATGCCTGGATCATGGTGGCATTGCGACCCAGCACGGTGATCAGTTTTTCATTCGGAATGGTGATCAGCGAATCACAATGCTGACTCAATTCTTCAATGCCCTTTTGCGCGGCCTGCATGCGGCGCGGGCCTTCAAACGGGAACGGCTTGGTGACTACAGCCACCGTCAGGATGCCCATTTCCTTGGCCAACTGCGCCACCACCGGTGCAGCGCCGGTGCCCGTGCCGCCACCCATGCCGGCGGTGATGAACACCATGTCGGCACCCTGCAGCGCATCCATGATTGCTTCGCGATCTTCCAGCGCAGCCTGCCGGCCCACTTCCGGGTTGGCACCCGCGCCCAGGCCCTTGGTGACGTTGCAACCGAGGGTGAGCTGCACATTCGCGCCGCAGTTCTTGATCGCTTGCGAGTCGGTGTTGGCGGTGATGAACTCCACCCCAATCACATTGCTGTTGACCATGTGCGCCACCGCATTACCGCCGCCGCCGCCGACGCCGATGACTTTGATGACCGCATTGGGTGCCACCTGGTTGACCAATTCAAAATGTGCCATGTCCGTGTCCTATTGTTGTTTTGATGTGTTGTTGTGAAACCACAAATTCGTTACTTATTCGTCTTCACTGCACGCCTTCACCGCCCGACTTCATCGCATGTCAAAACTCGCCGCGGAACCACTTCAATGCCTTGCCGATCAAGCCACCAACCTTGCCGGTGGGAAGGGTCGGGCGCTTGGGGTGTTCCATCTGCGCGCCCATCAGCAACAAGCCCACGCCGGTGGCATGCACCGGGTTGCCCACCACTTCACCCAAGCCGGTCACGTGCTGCGGAATGCCGATGCGCACCGGCATTTGCAGCATCTCTTCGGCCAACTCCACCACCCCTTCCATCTTGGCTGCGCCACCGGTCAGCACCATGCCTGCGCGTACGCGTTGCTCGAAACCACTGCGCCGCAACTCCGCCTGCACCATTTCGAAAATTTCTTCGTAACGTGCCTGTACCGCCTGCGCCAGGGCTTGCCGCGGCATCCGGCGCGGCGGCCGGTCGCCCACGCTTTCCACCTGGATGCTCTCTTCGGCGCGCGCATACTGCACCAGCGCGCAGGCGTATTTGACCTTGATGTCTTCGGCATGCGGTGTTGGCGTGCGCAACATATGCGCGATGTCTTCGGTGACTTTGTCGCCGGCCATCGCCAAATTCGCGGTATGGCAGATCGCGCCTTGCATGAACACGGCGATGTCGGTGGTACCCGCGCCCATGTCCACCATCACCACGCCCAGCTCTTTTTCATCACTGGTCAACACTGCCGTGCTGGAGGCCAGTGAAGACAACACCAGCTCATCCACCTGCAAGTCGCAACGCTGCACACACTTGCTGATGTTCTGCGCCGCCGACTGCGCACAAGTGACCAAATGCGCGTGCACTTCCAGGCGCACGCCGGTCATGCCCACGGGATTGCGGATGCCTTCCTGCGAATCATCCAGCACATACTCGCGGGGAATGGCGTGCAGGATTTTCTGATCGGCCGGGATGGCGACGGCCTTGGCTGCCTCCAGCACGCGCTCAAGATCGGCGTGGGTGACTTCGCCATCGCGAATCGGCACGATCCCGGGCGAGTTTTTGCACTGCACGTGGTTACCTGAAATCGAGGCATACACACTGCTGACTTCGCAGCCAGCCATGAGCTCGGCCTCTTCCACTGCGCGCTGGATGGATTGCACGGTGGAGTCGATATCCACTACCACCCCACGGCGCAGCCCGCGCGATTCATGCGAGCCGATACCGATCACCTCGATCGGCTCACCCGGTGCGTATTCGCCGACCAGTGCGGTGACCTTGGAGGTGCCGATGTCGAGCCCGACGATCAGCGATTTGTCGCCCTTGCGATTCATGTGTTGGAGCCGTGATGAGATGTGGATGAGGGTGCGCTGCGCGGCGATTGGGTGCCGGCTGCGCCACTGCGGCTGGGATGGAGGGTCTCGGGCACAGCCCAAGTGAGTGCAAAGCCGTTGGTGTAACGCAGGTCGGCGCGCTGCAAACGGCGCATGTTGTTTTGCGCAAGCAAGTTCGGCAACAGCGCAGCAAAGCGCTCCATGCGCAACTGTGCATCATTGCGGCCCAACACCAGTTGGGTACCATCGTGCAGGGTGACTGACCAACTGCCGCGCCGATCCAGCGCCACGCCCAGCACCCCGCCCGCATTGACCAGTTGCTGTTGCGCCTGGTGATACAACGCCACTACTTCCGGCACCCGGGCTTCCGGACCATCCAACAGCGGCAAACCTGCGGGCAGCTGCAATTTCCCGGCCGGGAACAAGCGTCCATTCTCGGATAACAGGCGTGTAGCGCCCCAGCGTGCGACCGGTTTGAATTCGCGAATCCGCACTTCCAGCACATCCGGCCAGTGCTTGCGAACTTCCGCCTGCTCTACCCACGGCAGGCGATTGACCGCTTGCTGCACCTGGCCCAACTCCACCGCAAAAAAACCGCGCTGCGCCAGTGGCATCACCACCGCCTGCAGTTGCACACGATCCACCCGTTGCAGCGGCCCGGTCACCCGCAAGGTGCGCAGCGGCCAATGCGCCGCGCCCATCCACCCTTCGACCACAGCCACCACCGGCAGCGCGATCAGCGCTACCGCCAGCAGCCAAGCCAAGGGGCGCAGCAAGGCTTTCACAAGGTCTGCTCCAGGATCATCCAACACAGGTCTTCAAAGCTGATGCCGAGTTGACGGGCGGCCTTGGGTACCAGCGAGTGACTGGTCATGCCCGGCGCGGTGTTGACCTCAAGCAACAGCAACTTGCCGCTGCTGCGGTCACGCATCACATCCACTCGTCCCCAGCCACTGCAACCTGCGGCAAGGAATGCATCCACTGCCAACTGACCAATCGCGATTTCTTCTGCGGCGTCCAGCCCAGGACACAGGTACTGGGTGTCTTCGGCGATGTATTTGGCGTTGTAGTCGTACCAACCCCCCTTGGGTACGATGCGGATTGAGGGCAGTGCTTGCGCGCCCAAAATGCCTACGGTCAGTTCATCACCGATGACCATTTGTTCCATCAACATCTCACCGCCGTAGCCGCGTGCAACCGCGATGGCGGCATCGATATCGTCCAGCGTTTCTACCCGCGCCACACCCACACTGGAGCCTTCGCTGGATGGCTTGACGAACACCGGCAAGCCCAGTGCCAACGCCGCCGCACGCAAATCGGCACCTGCTTGCAAACGCCGATACCGCGGCGTGGGCAAGCCGGCACTCAGCCACACTTGCTTGGTGCGGATCTTGTCCATGGTCAGCGCACAACCCAGCACGCCAGAACCGGTATACGGCACTTCGAAGCCTTGCAACAAACCTTGCAACACGCCGTCTTCACCACCACCCTTGTTGCCGTGCAGGATGTTGAACACGCGATCAAATTGGCCATGCACCAAGGCATCCAGCAAGGCCGGAATGCCATCCACCGGATGCGCATCGACACCGCGTGCACGCAATGCGTCCAGCACGTTGCGGCCAGAATCCAGCGACACTTCGCGCTCGCTGCTGCTGCCGCCCATCAACACTGCAACGCGGCCAAATACCTGCGGGTCATTCCCGCGTGGACGATGGCTGTGGGTAACGGTCATGCCCCCGCTCCTTGCAAACCTTCGCGCGCAATCAACTGCGCAGCAGCGCCAATGTCACCGGCGCCCATCAGCAACAACAGGTCGCCATCGTGCAAGACGCCCGGCAATACCGTGCGCAATTCGCTGGCCGCGCTCACCACCACCGGATCGACCCGTCCGCGGGTACGGATGGAACGCGCCAACGACTTCGCATCGGCACCCGCAATCGGTGCTTCGCCGGCGGGATACACCTCGGTCAACACCAGCGCATCGACACTCGACAACACAGCGGCGAATTCATCGAACAAGTCCCGTGTACGCGAATAGCGATGCGGTTGAAACGCCACCACCAAACGCTTGTCCGGCCAGCCGCCACGCGCGGCGGCAAACACTGCGGCCAATTCTTTCGGGTGATGGCCGTAGTCATCGACCAATGCCACTTCGCCACCTTGTGCCAACGTCAACTTGGCCAGTTGGTTGAAGCGGCGGCCAATGCCTTCGAATTTTTCGAATGCGCGTGCAATCGCCGCATTCGGCACGCCCAGCTGCCAACCGATTGCTGCGGCGGCCAATGCGTTCTGCACGTTGTGGCGGCCCGGCAACGCCAACGTGCAAGCCGTGCGCGAACCATCCGGCAGGCACAGGGTGAAGTGCATGCGCGCGCCTTGTTGCCGGATGTCGGCAGCACGCACGTCGGCCTCGTGCGAGAAGCCATAGGTAACGATATGGCGTGGCGTAGCGTGGGCCAGCTGCGCCACTTCGTCATCGTCGATGCACAGCACGGCCAACCCATAAAACGGCAGGCGATGCAGGAACTCGGCAAACGCCTGCTTGACCCGCTCGAAATCGCCACCGTAATTTTCCAGATGGTCGGCATCGATATTGGTGATGACCGCGACCACCGGATTCAGGCGCAGGAAGCTGCCGTCGCTCTCGTCGGCTTCGGCCACCAACCAATCACCTTTGCCCAACCGCGCATTGGCACCGGCGGCAAGCAACTTGCCCCCGATCACGAAGGTGGGATCGAGCTCGCCTTCGGCCAGCACACTGGCGGTCAGTGAGGTGGTGGTGGTCTTGCCGTGGGTGCCGGCCACTGCCACTCCACGCTTGAAGCGCATCAATTCGGCCAGCATTTCCGCACGCGGCACCACCGGGATGCGTTGCGCGCGGGCTTCCAACAATTCCGGATTGTCTGGCTTGATCGCGCTGGACACCACCACGCAATCGGCGTCCAGTACATTGGCCGACGCATGGCCTTGATAGATGACGATACCAAGCGAGGCCAGCCGCTTGGTGACTGCATTGTCGGCATTGTCGGAGCCGCTGACTTGATAGCCCAGCGTGCACATGACCTCGGCAATGCCGCTCATGCCCACCCCGCCGATGCCGACGAAGTGCACCTGCGGGAAGGCCTGCGCAGGCGCATTGATGCCTTGCAGATGCAGGCGATTGACGGCCATCACGCGGCCTCCTTGATCAGGGTTGCAAGCACGGCATCGGCCACGCGGTCGGCGGCATCGGGGCGTGCCAACGCACGCGCAGCGCATGCCATCGAAAGACGTTTTTGCGGATCGGCGCACAGCTCGGCCAATACCGCCTGCAGTTGCGCCGACAGTTGCGCGGACTGCGGTAGCAGCAGTGCAGCACCGCGCTCCACAAGATATTCGGCATTGCGGGTTTGGTGGTCATCCACCGCCTGCGGGAACGGCACCAACACACTGCCGACACCCACCGCACACAATTCCGCCAGTGTCAGCGCACCGGCGCGACACACCACCAGATCTGCCCACGCATAGGCACCGGCCATGTCGGCGATAAACGGCTCGACATGCGCTGCCACGCCAGCATCGGCATACGCATTGCGGGCATCGTCCAGCATCTTTTCCCCGGCTTGATGCACCACCTGCACCGGCAGGCCCAATGCAGCCACGGCTTGTGGCACCGCCGTATTCAAGGCCCGTGCACCTTGGCTGCCACCCAGCACCAGCAAGCGCAATGCACCCGCGTGCGCGAAGTCGCGCTGCTCGGGCGGATCGATTTGGGCAATCGCGGTGCGGACCGGATTTCCCACCAATGTTTCGCTGGCGAAGGTTTGCGGAAATCCCACCAAGACCTGCCGTGCGAATTTCGCCAATGTTTTATTGGTCATGCCGGCAGCACGATTTTGTTCATGCACCAGCAGCGGAATTCCGGCCAAGCGAGCCGCCAAACCACCGGGGCCTGCGGCATAGCCGCCGAAGCTGATCACCGCATCTGGCTTGCGCAGTTTCAGTACACGCGCTGCCGCACGCACCGCACTGAGTACGCGCAGCGGCGCACCCAACATGGTCAACAGACCTTTCCCGCGCACACCTTTCACCGCAATGGTGTCGATGGCGATGTCCTGCGGTGGCACCAAGCGCGTTTCCATGCCGCCATCGGCCCCCAGCCAGTGCACTTGCGCACCCCGCGCACGCAACGCCTGCGCGACCGCAAGGCCCGGAAAAATATGGCCGCCAGTCCCACCGGCCATCACCAGAATCAGGGGTGCATGCGTGCTCAACGCGCCCTCCGCATTGCGGCCATCGCCGCCGATTCAACTGAGGGCTTGCCCACCATGGGCTCGATCCGCTGGCGCAAGCGCGAGGCTCCGCGAGCATTGTCCTGCGCCGATGTCAGCGGCTGCGCAACCAGTGGCGGTACGCCCACCGATGCCGCATTCGACACCCCACGACGAATGGCTACCTGTCGTGCGGCACGGTCGTACTCATAGGACACGCGCAATAGCAGGCCCATCGCGGCACAGGTCATCAGCACACTGGAGCCACCGTACGACACCAGCGGCAAGGTCAGCCCCTTGGTCGGCAACACGCCCAGATTGACGCCCATCGACACCAGACTTTGCAGCGCCATCCACAGCGCAATGCCAAATGCCAGATAGCCGGAAAAATGCCGCTTCATCTCCACGCATTTCAGGCCCAACCAAAACGCACGCCCAGCCAACAGCACGTACAAGCCAATCACCGCGCACACGCCGACCAACCCCAGTTCTTCGGCGGTCACCGAAAAAATGAAGTCGGTATGCGCTTCCGGCAGGTACGACAGCTTTTGCACCGATGCGCCCAGACCCACACCGAACCATTCGCCGCGACCAATCGCCATCAGCGCATTGCTGAGCTGATAGCCCGCACCCAATTGGTCTTGCCACGGGTCCATGAACGACGTCACGCGGCGCATGCGATACGGCTCGAAATACACCAGCGCTGCCAAGATCGGCAGCAAAACGGTCACTGGCGCGATCAGGCGCTTGATTGGCGCGCCGCCCAGCACCAGCATGCAGGCAGTGATGCCCAGCAGCAGCACCGATGAACCAAAGTCGGGCTGGATCAGCAACATCCCCACCAACAGCACCACCACGCCCGCCGGCTTCAACATGCCGTACCACTTCACCGCCACGTCTTCGTTGTAGCGCTTCAAATAGCTGGCCAGCCAGATGATGTAAAACACTTTCACCATTTCAACCGCTTGAAAGCCGGCGGGCCCCAGATAGATCCAACGGCGTGCGCCATTGACGGATTTGCCCACAAACGGCAACCACACCATTGCCAGCACCAGAAAGCAGCCCAGCAGCAGCCATTGGCTGTATTTTTCGACGGTCTTCAGCTCCACGCGCATCACCAGCAGCGCTGTGATCAACCCGCAACTCATGAACACGACGTGCCGGCTCAGGAAGTACCACGGCCCTGCGTTTTGGCCGCCTCCGGCAATCGCCGCCGAGCCCACCATCACCAAGCCCAAACTGGCCAGCATCACCATCGCCGCCATCAGCCACGGGTCAAAGCGGCCACTGATTTCATCGTGGCGCGTGGCCTGTCGCACGTTGTCCATCCCGACAGCGTTCATCAGCGCACCTTCAACGTGGCAAGCCCGATCAATACCAGCACCACGCTGATGATCCAGAAGCGCACGATCACGCGTGGCTCCGGCCAGCCTTTCAGTTCGAAGTGGTGATGGATCGGTGCCATCCGGAACACGCGCTTGCCGGTGAGCTTGAAGCTGGCCACCTGGATCATCACCGACAGGGTTTCGATCACGAAAATCCCGCCCATCAGCACCAAGACCAATTCCTGGCGCACGATCACCGCGATGGTGCCCAGCACGGCGCCCAGCGCCAGCGCGCCGATATCGCCCATGAACACCATTGCCGGATAGGTGTTGAACCACAAGAACCCAAGCCCGGCACCGGCAATCGCGGTGCAGATAATGATCAGCTCACCCGCACCCGGCACCCGCGGGATTTGCAGGTATTGGGCGAAGGTGGCGTTGCCCGAGGCGTACGCGAACACGCCCAGCGCGCAGGCCACCAGCACGGTGGGCATGATCGCCAGGCCATCCAGGCCATCGGTCAGGTTGACCGCGTTGGAAAACCCGACAATCCAGAAATAGGCAATCGCCACAAACCCGATACCCGCCATCGGCAGTGCAATGGATTTGAATAACGGCACATAGAAGGTGGTCGCCGCCGGCACATCGGCGAACGCGAACAAATAGATCCCGGCCGCCAAACCCAGCACCGATTGCAATGCGTACTTGGTGCGCGAGCGCATGCCATTGGGGTCGCGCTTGACGATCTTGATCCAGTCATCGGCCCAACCAATGGCGCCGAAGCCCAACATCACCACCAGCACCACCCACACATATTTGTTGCGCAGATCACCCCACAGCAGCACGGTGGCGGTGATCGAAGACAGAATCAGCGCGCCACCCATGGTGGGCGTGCCGGCTTTGGAGAAATGCGACTGCGGGCCATCCTTGCGAATCGGCTGGCCACCCTTGAGCGTGGCCAGATAGCGAATCATCCGCGGCCCCCACCACAGCGAAAACGCCAGCGAGGTCAGCGCCGCCAGAATGGCGCGGAACGTCAGGTAGTTGAACAGGTTGAAATGGCCGTGCAACTGCTCCAGCCAGCGTGTGAGTTCAAGCAGCATCGGTGGTGTTCTCCTTGCCGCTTTCGGCATCACGCGCCAACAGCGCGGTCACAATCTTGTCCATCGCGCTGCCACGCGAGCCTTTCACCAGCACCGTCACCCCTGCATGCAATGCACTGCCTAGTGCAGCCGTCAATGCGGCATGGCTGTCAAACTGCTGCGCATCTGCGCCGAACGCGTTGGCGGCATGTGCGCTCAGTGGCCCCAGCGTGAACAGCCGGGCAATGCCGGCGGCTTTCGCCTGTTGCCCCGCTTGCGCATGCAGCAACAGCGCATCGGCGCCCAATTCACGCATATCACCCAGCACCAACCACGCTTCGCCATCACCGCTGACCAAGGTATCGATAGCCGCAGCGACGGAGCCGGGGTTGGCGTTGTAGCTGTCGTCCACCAGCATCGCACCGGTGCTGAGCCGATGTGCAATCAAGCGTCCTGCCACCGGCTGCACGGCCTGCAATCCGGCCTGCACCTGCGCCAGCGTGGCACCTGCCGCCAGCGCCATCGCGGCTGCCGCCAACGCGTTGCGCACGTTATGGCGACCGGGCATGGGCAGCGTGATGGCAATCTGACCCGTACCTGTAGTCAGCACGAACTGCGAGCCCTGGGGCGTGCTGCGCACATCACGCGCACTGACATCGGCCACCGTATCCAAGCCGAATTTCAGCACCCGCTTGCCGTGCAAGCCTTCCAGGAAATGCAGTGCGAACGCATCATCGGCATTGACCACGGCCACACCATCGTCGGCCAATGCGGTGTAAATCGCACCCTTGGTCTGCGCTACGCCCAGCAAGCTACCCATGCGCTCCAAATGTGCCGGCGCGATGTTGTTGACCAAAGCCACGTCGGGGCGCGCAATCGCGGTGAGATAAGCAATGTCGCCAGGCTTGCCTGCCCCCATTTCGTACACCGCAAAACGGGCATCTTCGGGGGCATCCAGCACCGCCAGTGGCAACCCGATTTCGTTGTTGCGGTTGCCCGGGTTGGCATATGCGCCGCCCAGCTGATTCAGGATCGACAGCAGCAAGGTCTTGACCGATGTCTTGCCGTTGCTGCCGGTCACGGCCAGCACCTTGGTGCTGCGTTCGCGCTGTGCTGCCGCGGCAAGATCGGCCAGTGCACGCTCGGTATTGGGCACGATGATTTGCGTAATGTTGGCATCCACTGGATGGGCGACTAATGCCGCTACGCAACCGCCATTGGCCGCCGCCTGCACATGCGCATGGCCATCGAAATTTTCCCCTTTCAATGCGACAAACAAGGGCTGCCCTTGCGATGGCAATGCACGTGTATCGATGGCCACTGCATCCACCCAACCATCGGCACCTTGCAAGCTGCCGCCAGTGACCGCGGCGATCCACGCCAGCGCTCGCGGCTTCATGCACGCCTCCGCAGCAGTGCGCGCGCGACCTGCGCGTCGTCAAACGGATGTTTCACACCAGCCACATCCTGGTAGGACTCGTGGCCCTTGCCGGCAATCAGTACAACATCGCCAGCACCGGCGTGTCCGAGTGCCTGGGTGATAGCGGCAGCGCGATCGCGCAGCACCATCACCTGTGCAGGCTGCGCAAAGCCGGCCAGGATGTCGGCCACGATGCCATCACCATCCTCATGCCGCGGGTTGTCGTCGGTAACGATCACCACATCGGCCAAACGCTCGGCAATCGCAGCCATTTGCGGACGCTTGCCGGTATCACGCTCACCGCCACACCCGAATACGCAGATGAGCCGACCTTCGACATGCGCACGCAGCGATGCCAGCGCCTGCTCCAGTGCGTCGGGGGTGTGCGCGTAGTCCACCACCACTAGGGGCAATGCCGCACCGGACTCGGACACATCACCGCCAAGGCGATTCATGCGTCCATCCACCGGCAGCAATTGCGACAGGGTTTCGGCAATCAATGCCGGCGCCATGTCCAGCGCATACAAGGTGGCGGCAACACCCAGCAGATTATCGACATTGAAACGGCCCAGCAGCGGCGAGCGCACCGGATGCGCCTGACCACCCGCATGCAGCATGCAGCGGATGCCGCTACCGTCCAACACCACATCCTCCGCGCGCACACTGGCACCGGCAGCCCCGCGTGAGGAAAACCCGAAGACGCGCACCTTGCCACTGACCGCTGCGTGCAATTCACGGCCAAACGCATCATCCAGATTGACCGTCGCCGCACGCAGCCCCGGCCATTCCAGCAATTTGCGCTTGGCTGCACCGTAGTTGGCCATGTCGCCGTGATAGTCCAGATGGTCGCGGGTGAGATTGGTGAACACCGCGACATCGAAATGCACACCATCCACGCGGCCTTGATCCAGCGCATGCGAGGACACTTCCATCGCCACCGCCGACGCGCCCTCATCACGCAACTCGGCGAGCAGTGCATGCAGGCGCAGCACCAACGGCGTGGTGAAACCGGTCGGCACGGTCTTTGGCCAAATGCCGCTGCCCAAGGTGCCTAGGGTGCCTACCGATTGCCCGCGCAACGTCCAGGCCTGCGCCAGCAATTGCACGGTGGACGTTTTGCCATTGGTGCCGGTGACACCCACCGTGGTCATCTCGGCGCTGGGATGACCGTGAAATTGATCGGCCATCGCGCCCATGCGTGCACGCAAGCCAGGCACCGCAATCGCATCGGCCGGTGCCGGCAGCGCCTCTGGTGCCGGCGGTTCGAACAACACCGCGCTGGCACCGGCGGCACGCGCTGCATCGACAAAATTCAGGCCGTGCGCACCAAAACCGGCAATCGCCACAAAGGCATTGCCTGGCTGCACTTCACGGCTATCTTGCACCAGCCCGGTGATCGCAAGATCGGCCGACAGGCTTTCCAGTTCAGGCAGCAATTCGCGCAGCAACATGCTGTGAGTCATTGCACACCCCCAGGTGCTGGCAGCTTGCTCGTGGCAGCCGGGGCGACACTGGCCAACTGCGGTGCCGCATGACCTGCCGCCTTGGCACGTTTGGCCTCGGCGGCATCTTGCACCGCCAACCATGCATCCAGATTGTCGGGAGCCACATCCATCAAGCGCAGCGCGCCTTCCATCGTGCTCCGAAACACCGGGCCTGCCACCACGCCGCCGTAGTAACCCTTGCGCGACGGGTCGGGATCGTTGACCGCCACCACCATCGCAAAGCGCGGATGATCGACCGGCACCAAGCCGGCGAAATACCCGATGTAGCGCCGCGAATAACCGCCCGCGCTGGCCTTGCGCGAAGTACCGGTTTTGCCCGCCACGTGATAGCCCAGAATCGCCGCTTGGGTGGCGGTGCCGCCCGGCTCGGTCACGGTCTGCATCATCCGCAACACTTCATGCGCGATGTTCTCGTCCAATACGCGCTTGGGCGGATTGTGTTGATCCTTCACGAAGCTCGGCTGGTGCAGCAATCCGCCATTGCCCAATGCCGCGTAAGCAGTGGCAATCTGCAACGGGGTCACGCTCAGACCATAGCCATAGCTCATGGTTTGCTTGCTGGTGCCGCTCCAACGATCCGGCTGCGGAAACAAACCTGCGGCTTCGCCTGGGAACCCGCTATGCGTGGAGCTGCCATAGCCGAAGCGGCGCAGGAAGTTGTTGAATTGCGCATCGGTCAAGCGCTTGGCTACCAGCGATGCACCCACGTTCGAGCTTTTGCGAATGATGCCGGTGGTGTCCAACACGCCATAGTTATGGGTGTCTGTGGTGCGGTATTTGCCGTTGGCAATCCAGCCAGGACTGGTGTTGAACAGGGTTTGCGGCGTAATCACCCCGGCTTCCAACCCGGCGGCTACCGTGATCGGCTTCATGGTCGAACCCGGTTCCAGCAAATCGGTCACGGCACGATTGCGGTGCGCATCGCGTGGACTGCTGCCCACCGCATTGGGGTTGAAGGTGGGGAAATTGGTCATCGCCAACACCTCGCCGGTGGCCACATCCAGCACCACGGCCGAGCCACTGGCCGCACCGGTTTCGCTGATCGCATTGCGCAGCTCGCGGTGGGTCAAATACTGGATGCGGCGATCAATGCTCAGGGTCAATTCGCGGCCCGGTTGCGCGGCACGCACCAGATCCACGTTTTCAACGATGCGCCCCTTGTTGTCGCGAATCACACGTTTGACACCCGGCGTACCGCTGAGCCAATCGTCAAACGCCAGCTCCAGCCCTTCCTGGCCACGATCGTCAATACTGGTGAAGCCCAGCACCTGCGCCAGCATTTCACCCTGTGGATAAAAGCGACGGTATTCGCGCTGGCTGGCCACGCCGGGAATCTCCAGCGCCAGAATGCGCGCGGCCTCATCCGGATTAATGCGCCGCTTGAGATATACGAACTCTTTGCCGGCGCGCGTACTCAAACGCTGCGCCAACTCGTCTTGCGGCATCCCCAATGCTTGCGCCAACGCTGGCAGGCGCGCCGGTGATTTCAGCAATTCCCTGGGGTTGGCCCAAATGGATTCCACCGGCGAAGAAATTGCCAGCGGCTCGCCATTGCGGTCGGTGATCATCCCGCGCGAGGTGGCGATTGGCAGATCACGCAAGAAACGCGCATCACCCTGCTCTTGGTAGAACGCATGGTTGATGACCTGCAGGTTCAGCGCGCGCGCCAACAAGCCGACCGAAGCCAGACCCAGAAAGCTGCACACCAACAGCAAGCGTTTGCGCAAATCAGATTGCGCATTCCCGCGCTCGCGGCGTGCGCCCCAAGCAAACCAACGCGGGCGTTTATCAACACGTTTCATCGACGCAGCACCACGGTATCTTCGGTGCGCGGGAACACCATGCCCAGTTGCACACGCGCCACTTGATCAACGCGATTACTTTCCGCCCACGTGGCCTGCTCCAACTGCAAGCGCCCGAATTCGATGTTCAAGGTGTCCCGCGCCTTTTCCAACCGGGTCAAGGCCACGAAGGCCTGTCGATGTTCATGCCGGTCGCGTACGATCAACAGCGCCGTGGCGATATTGGCCAGCACCAGCACGGTCAGCAGCAGGCCGCGAATCATGCCGCCACCTGCAATTTTTCGGCCACCCGCAGCACCGCACTGCGCGCACGCGGGTTAGTCGCAAGCTCGGCTGCGCTGGCCTTCTGTGCGCCCCCCACCAGCTTGAGCGTGGGCGTGAAGGCGACCTCCACCGGCATCCGCCGATTGGCCGGCGGCGCTTTGGCATGCCGCAACAGGAATTGCTTGGCGATGCGGTCTTCCAGCGAATGAAAACTGATCACCGCCAGCCGCCCACCGGGCTTGAGTTGCTGCAGCGCGGCGTCCAGCCCCGCTTCAAGATCAGCCAACTCGCGGTTGATGTGAATGCGAATGGCCTGGAAGCTGCGAGTCGCCGGGTGCGTCTTGCTATCGCCACGCGGCATCACGCTTGCGATCAGATCAGCCAGCTGCGCGGTGCGCAGCAGCGGCTCCTGCGCACGCCGTGCCACGATCGCTCGTGCAATTCGTCGGCTCTGGCGCTCTTCGCCATGAACCCACAACACATCCGCAATGTCTTTTTCCGAAGCATGCGCCAACCACTGCGCCGCGCTTTCACCGGTCTCCGGATCCATGCGCATGTCCAACGGGCCGTCCTTGCCGAACGAGAACCCGCGCGCGGCCACATCCAATTGCGGTGACGACACCCCCAGATCCAGCAATATCCCATCCAACCCCCTGGCGGTGGCGGACCACTGCGCCAGCTCGGCAAAACTGCCGCGCCGCCAGTGCAGGCGCGCATCCACGGTGGCCAACTGCATGGCCACCGCAATCGCCTCCGGATCCTTGTCCATCACCAACAACTGTCCTTGCGGCCCCAGCCGCTGCAACACTCCACGGGCGTGCCCACCCCGCCCAAACGTGCCATCCAGATAGGTTCCATCGGCCCTCACTGCCAGCCCATCCATGACCTCGGCAAACAACACCGGGAGATGGGCGGCGGCGTTGCCCGCGCCCACCCCGCTCACAACGGAAGATCCAGCAGGTCGTCATCCAAATCGGCATCACCCAACGACTGCCGCATCTGTTCCTGATAAGCCTGCTCGCTCCACAACTCGAAACTGTCGCCATTGCCCAGCAACACCGCCTTGCGCTCGATCCCGGCGGTGGCGCGCAGACTGGCCGGAATCGAAATCCGGCCATTCCCATCCGGCTCAACGATGGCCGCAGCCGCCACCAATTTGCGGCGCAAGGTACGCGCTTGCGCGGTCTTCATGCCTTTGGCGTTGAGCTGGTCGCGCAACGCCTCCCACTTGGCGTGCTGCAGAATCCACAGGCATCCGGCATCGAAGATGTTGTATGCAACGACCAGGCGATTCCCCGATTCGCGCGCAATCAGATCCCGATAAGCCGTCGGGATTGCCAGCCGGCCCTTATCGTCGATCGTGATGGCGGTTTCGCCTTGGAACATGCCCGTCTATTTGCCCCGACTGCTACGGCGTTCAACCCGAGAAAACCACAATTTCCCCGGTTTTCCCACGAAGCGCCACCTTAGCAGGCAATCACCGGGTGTCAACACTCGCTGGCAGGAAATTTCTCAAGCGCGGTCAATGACTTGCAGCAAACTTCAAGAAGTTGTTCAAGCTTTTTCCACAAGCAGCTGTTTCGTCTCAATTTTTAAGATTTCACACACTCCGTCTCACTTCCGATTCGCGGATAGGCGTTGACGATGCCGATGCTGCATTGCAAAAAATGAATAGCCAAAGTGCGGGCACAATGCGCCAATGTGCCTGGTCGCCTTCGCCTGCAATCGTCACCCCCGCTGGCGGCTGGTCATGGTCGGCAATCGCGACGAATTCCACCCGCGCCCCACCGCCGCACTGGCTGCATGGCCCGATGCACCGGTGCTGGCCGGGCGTGACCTGCGTGCCGGCGGCACCTGGATGGGGCTGGGCCGAAACGGCCGCGTGGCGGTAGTCACCAATTTGCGTGATGGCCCGGCACAGCCGTTCACCGGCCCATCCCGCGGCGACTTGCCCACCCAATTCCTGACCGGCAACACCGATGCACTCAGCCACGCACAAGCTGTTGCGCAGATTGCCGGCCAGTACGCTCCGTTCAACCTGATCGTGGCCGATACCCACACCTGCGCACATATTGGCCCCCCAGCATCGGGCCGCGCCACCCAACTCACCGACGGCGTGCACGGCATCTCCAACGGCCCATTGGACGCGCCGTGGCCGAAGACTCGCCGCCTATGCACCGTGCTGGAAGACTGGGCACGCCGTGCGCAAACCGATTTACAGCCCCTGTGGCAGGCATTGGCCGATGAGCGCATTGCCGACGATGCCGACTTGCCGCACACCGGGATTGACCTTGCGCTGGAACGGCGGCTGTCCGCCGCATTTGTACGTGGCACCGACTATGGCACCCGCGCCTGCACCGTGATCCTGGTCGATCACGCCGGACACGGCAGCATCTTCGAGCGCCGCTTCGGACCGGGCGGCGTGTTCGCCGGCGAAACCGTACTGCACGACAGCACGCTTGCCAGCACGTAGAATGGCCACTGGCGGAGTCGGCCAGGCAGTCGCGTCATCGGGTAACCGATGCCGAGGAAAGTCCGGGCTCCACAGGGTACGGTGCCAGGTAACGCCTGGGCGGCATAAGCCGACGGACAGTGCAACAGAAAGATACCGCCGAACGGCATCGCAAGATGTGCGTGGCAAGGGTGAAATGGTGCGGTAAGAGCGCACCGCGAGTCTGGCAACAGACCGGCACGGCAAACCCCACCGGGAGCAAGACCAAATAGGGAGGCGTTGATGCGACCCGCAGAGCCTCCGGGTAGGTTGCTTGAGCGTATGGGTGACCATGCGCCTAGAGGAATGACTGCCGCGGCGCGCAAGCGTCGAACAGAACCCGGCTTATCGGCCGGCTCCGCCAACTGATTTCCAATCAAGGCACGCCCCGGCCAAGTGACTCAGGATTTTCGGCAACCGTCAGCGCAACGGCGGCTGATTGCCCGGTGTGCTGGTTGCCGCTCGGCCCAACCAGCGTAGCCCTCGCCATGCCCAGTGCCACAGCAGCCACACGCACACGGCCAGCAGCAGGCTCACTCCCACCCCAAGCCCCAGCGCCAGCCACGGATGCGCAACGGCCAGCGACAGCGTACCCACCACCAGCCCGTCCTCGACCAGCGACACCACCCCATTACTGAATGGCTCGGGAGAGGTGTTGAGCATCGCCCGCACACCCGACTTCAGGCCATGACTGAGCAAGGCCGCACCGCCCCCCAGCGCCAGCACGCCCGCACCCAGATGCCCGTCCGGTGAAAGGGTAGCAGCTGCGAGAAAGGCACCCGCCGGAATCCGTGCCAATGTCTGCAGCAGGTCCCAAACCGAATCCACACCAGGAATTTTGTCGGCAAAGAACTCCACCACCGCCAACGCACCGCAGGTGCCTAACACCCACGGCGACTGCGTAGCCTGCAGTGCCGACGGCAGCTCTACCCAACCCAGCACGCCCGCCAGACCTACCCCGAACACGGTCAAATACGCACGAATCCCGGACAACCACGCCAGCAACAGACCAATCACGAACAGATGCGCTTCGTTCATGTGCGTGTTGTAGCAGAAACAACCGCCCGGTTGGGGCTTCACCAGTGGCAAGTGCGGAATGCGGTCACCCCACCCCGGCCTGCTTGCACGCGACGCCGATCAAACGCGCTCTCACTCCGCCCCATACAACGCCTTGCGCGGCGCGCCGGACAGTTCTGCGGCCAGTTTGGCGGCGGTAGACGGCGGCAGGTGCTCGCTGAGTTTGGCGTACAGACGGCGGCCTTCGGTGATGCTGGCATCGGCATCCTCACTGGTGCCTTGCACCAGCAGCACAAACTCGCCTTTGCGCTGGTTGGGGTCGGCGGCCACCTGCGCCTGCACGGCAAGCATGCTGCCGTCCAGCACGGTTTCAAACAGTTTGGTGAGCTCACGTGCCAGCACCACGCGGCGTTCGCCACCAAACGCGGCAACCGCATCGATCAGGGTGTCTTCGATGCGGTGCGATGACTCATAAAAAATCAACGTGCGTGTTTCCGATGCCAAGCTGGCCAAATGTTCGCGGCGGGCCTTGGGCTTGGCCGGCAAAAAACCTTCGAACACGAAGCGATCACTGGGCAGGCCGGCCACGCTGAGCGCAGCGATCAGGGCGCTGGCACCGGGCACCGGGCTGACCTTGATGCCGGCCTCGCGCGCGGCGCGCACCAGCCGGAACCCAGGATCCGACACCAAGGGTGTGCCGGCATCGGACACCAGGGCCAAGCTGTCACCGGCCTGCAAGCGCGCCACCAACTGCGCGGATTGGCCATCTTCGTTATGGTCATGCAGCGCAATCAAGGGCCGCTCCATGCCGAAATGCGCCAACAACTGGCGGGTATGGCGGGTGTCTTCGGCGCAGATTGCCGCCACTGTCTTCAAGGTTTCCAGCGCACGCGGGCTGATATCGCCCAAATTACCGATGGGGGTGGCAACAACGAAGAGGGTTCCGGAGACGTGCATGGCTGTCTTTGGCGTGGGCGCAGGTAGAATCGTAGCCGGTTCCCCAACGCGCCCCCAAGCCTGTGGCCATGATGCGTCCTCTATTGCTTGTCTTGTTGTTGGTGTTGGCCGGTTGCGCAAGTGCGCCGCCGAAAGCGCCTCCACCACCCGCCTTCGCCGCTGCCACGCTGCAAGCGCAGGCCTTGGCCGCCGGCCACGCCAGCTTGACGGGGAAGGCCAAGCGCGACAACAACGAGGCGATCGAACAATTGCTGGCGCAATTGGACGATGCCACCTTGGCCCGGGATGCCGCCAAATTGCCGGCGGGCGATCCGCTGTACACCTTTGCCGGGCGCGTGCTGCTGCGGCGCGGCTTGCCGTTGCCGCATCCATTCGAACGTGGTGGCACTTCGTTTGGCCAGGCCAATCGTCCTGCCGCCGATAACGATGGCTACCGCCCGCCGCTGAAGGTGGCGGTGCTATTGCCGCTGTCCGGCAATCAGGCCGCCGTGGCGGACGCCGTGCGCGATGGCTATTTGGCCGGCTATTACGGCGAATCCCGGCGTCGCCCAAGCCTGCGCTTCTACGACACCGCTGCGGGTGTGAAAGCGGCGCTGGCGCGCGCCGCGACCGATGGCAATGACGCTGCCGTGGGCCCGTTGGGGCGCGACGAGGTGGATGCCGTATTTGCCGATGAGCCGCCGCTGCCACTGCTGGCGCTCAATCGCGGCACGCACGCACCGGCAGCCGGCAGCGCCGCGTTTTCGCTGTCGCCCGAAGATGAGGGCATCAGCTTGGCGCAGGCCTTGATCGAGCGTGGCAGCCAGCACGTGTTGCTGATTGCCGGCAATGAAGATTCGCAGCGGCGTACCCGTGACGCCGCCAAGGCGCAACTGGAACGCCGTGGCGTCAAGGTAATCGCCAGTCTTGGCTACAGCGCGCAGATGAGCGATGCCTTGGCGCAACTGGCGCAAACCCACGCACCGGATGCGGTGCTGCTGGTGCTGAAAGGCCCGCAGGCGCGCAGCGCGATCCCGCAGTTGGCGCTGGCCAATCTGCTGCAATTGCCGCGCTATGCCAGCTCGCAAATCACCTCGGGCACCGGCAAGCCGGCCGACGATATGGCGCTGGATGGCACCATCTTCCCCACCGAACCGTGGTTGATCCGCAACGTGCAAGGCCTGCCTTCGCAAGCCAGCGTGGCCAGCCAGGTGGATACGGCCAAAGGCCCGGCCGCACGCTTGTTTGCGTTTGGCGTGGATGCGTGGCGGCTCACCGCCTATCTGGAGCACCTTGCGCAGCAACCCAATGCCAGCATTCGCGGCGCCACCGGGCAACTGAGCCTGGACGGCTTTGGCAATGTGCTGCGGCGGCCGGCGTGGTCGCGCTTTTCGGGTGGCATTGCCGTGCCATTGGCTGACGGTGCCCGCTGAGTCGCTTGATCGACGTGCGCGGGGCGATGCGGTGGAAACCGCAGCGCTGCAGCACCTGCAAGCCCACGGGCTGCAACTGCTGGCGCGCAATGCGCAAAGCCGCGGCGGTGAACTGGATTTGGTGATGCACGATGCCAGCAGCGTGGTGTTTGTGGAAGTACGCTACCGCGCCAGCGCCGGGTTCGGCGGCAGTGCGATGTCGGTGGATGCCAGCAAGCGGCGCAAACTGGTACACGCCGCGCAGCTGTGGTTGTTGCGACATCCACAACACGCCAATGCCCCCTGCCGGTTCGATGTGGTCGCCGCCAGCGGCGACCCGGCCGCACCACAACTGGACTGGTTGCGCGATGCGTTTCGCGCCGATGAGTGTTGATACCGATGCCGCTGCCTGCCGCTTTTATCGTTGAACTCTCTGCCCTGCTGGGCGACGGCTGGCGCGTGGATCCCGCCACCCGTGAAGCGCATGCCAGCGATGATTCGCGTGGCCATCAACCGCCCGAAGCGGTCGCCTTGCCGAGTACCCGCGAACAGGTGCAAGCCATTGTGCGTGCGTGTCGTGCGCACCACATCCCCATCGTGGCGCGGGGTGCGGGTACCGCCACCACCGGCGCTGCGGTGCCGGTCAGCGGCGGGATTGCGCTGTCGTTTTCACGCATGAATTGCATTCTCGACATCCGCCCCGAAGATCGCTGCGTGGTGGTGGAACCGGGTGTGCGCAATGGCGATCTGCAAGCTGCACTGCACGCGCACGGCGTGTTCTGGCCGCCGGATCCGTCCAGTTTCGAAAGCTGCACCGTGGGTGGCAACCTGGCCACCAATGCCGGTGGCCCACGCGCGGTGAAATACGGTGCCACCCGCGACAACGTGTTGGGCGTGGTCGCCGTCACCGGTGCGGGCGAACTGATCCGCGCTGGCGGCGCATACACCAAGTGTTCGTCGGGCTATGACCTCACGCATCTGTTGATTGGCAGCGAAGGCACGCTGGCCTTGATCGTGGAAGCCACGCTGAAACTTGTACCACACCCACACGCGCAGGCCGGCTTGCGTGCGTTCTATCGCGATGCCAGCGCGGCGGCCGCCGCCGTCTCGCGGCTGATGGCGCAGCCGGTGCAACCGGCCATGCTGGAATTCATGGACAAGCGCAGCCTTGCACTGCTGCGCCACAACGGCAGCGCGGTGCCCGATGCCGGCGCGATGTTGCTGATCGAGGCCGATGGCAGTGTCGATGGATTGCCCGACACCCTTGCCGCACTCGGCGCGGCCGCGGAAGGCGATGGCTTGATCGACATGGATGTGGCACAGGACGGCATCGCCCGCGACACACTCTGGGCGGCGCGGCGTGCACTGTCACCTGCGCTGCGCACGATTGCACCGGGCAAACTCAATGAAGATGTGGTGGTGCCGGTCTCGCGCATCCCCGATCTGGTGGCCGGCGTGGAGCAGCTGTCCGCAGACTACGCCCTGCCCATCGTCTGCTTCGGCCATGCCGGCAATGGCAACTTGCACGTCAACATCCTGTACCACCCGGACGATCCCGGCGAGACCGCACGCGCCAACAACGCATTGCCGGAAATTTTCAAGCTGGCGCTTTCGCTGGGCGGTGCGTTGTCTGGCGAGCACGGGATTGGTCTGTCCAAACGCGATTTCATGCCGCAGGCATTCGATACCGCCACCTTGGCCACGATGCAGGCGATCAAACACGCACTGGACCCGGATGGCATTTTGAATCCGGGGAAAGTGTTGCCGGATGAAGTTCAAGCGAAGTGCTGATAACCCGCTGCCGCCACGTCCACACCCTCACAACACACGCCTGCACCCGTCACGATGTCACCGATGTGGGTGAGCGGCAAATTCAACGCCTGCGACAGCGCATGAAGCACATCCCGCTGCGCGGCCGGCGCGGTAAAGCACAGTTCGTAATCGTCACCGCCGCTGGCTTGCAGGGCCAAGCATGTCGCGGCATCAAACGCTTGACGCAGCGCCGCACTCGACGGCAATGCCCGTGCGTCAAGCCGTGCGCCCACACCACTCGCGCGGCAGACGTGGGCCAGATCGGCCAACAGGCCGTCACTGATGTCGATGGCGCTGCTGGCGATCCCGCGCAAGGCGCGGCCCAGCGCCACCCGCGGCGTGGGCCGGTCCAGCCTTGCCTGCAGGGCAGGCGCCATTGGCGCGCCGGCCTGCCATTGCCGCAGTGCGCCGGCAGCATCGCCCAGCGTGCCGCTGACCCAAATCGCATCGCCTACTTGCGCACCCGCACGCCGCAACGCGCTGTCGGGCTCGATCAAACCGTGTGCCGTGACGGAAATCGACAGCGGGCCGCGTGTGGTGTCGCCACCGATCAAGGCGACGTCATGTTGCTGCGCCAAGCTCAAAAAACCATCGGAAAACCCGTCGATAAAGTCTTCACTTGCTTCGGGCAACGACAATGACAGCGTGCACCAGGCAGGGTCCGCGCCCATTGCCGCGAGGTCGGACAGGTTCACTGCCAGCGCCTTCCAGCCGATGTCGGCCGGCGCCGTTTCCGGGGGGAAATGCACGCCGGCGTTGAGGGTGTCCATGGTCACCGCCAACTGCATGCCGGGCGGCGGCGCCAGCAGCGCACAGTCATCACCAATGCCCAACACCACGTCACCGCGCAGAGCGGCACGCGCCCGGATGCGGGCGATCAGATCGAACTCATGCATGACCGGCGCTGCGGCAAGCGTGCTTATTTCCTGACTTCCACACCGCGCAGCGCCACCGCGGCCTTGTCCAGCACGCCGTTGACGTAGGTGTGGCCGTGTTCGGAGCCGAAGCGCTTGGTGGAGTCGATGGCTTCGTTGATGACCACGCGATACGGCACATCCGGGCGATGGCTCAGCTCATAGGCGGCGATGCGCAGCGCCGCGCGCTCGATCGCGTCCACCTCGTCGATGCCGCGATCCAGATGCGGCGCCAACACCGTATCCAACGCATCGACATGGCGCAGTACGCCACGCACGAGGTCTTCGAAGTACTCCAGATCGGCCACTTCATGCGCTTGCTCGTGCGCGAATTGGGCGATCAAGCCGCGCTCGTCGGCGTGGTTGATTTGCCACGCATAAATGGCTTGCAGTGCACGTCGACGCGAACGCGAACGGGCCACGGGGTCGATCCCATCGGGACGGCGATGATGCTGTTTGTTCATGCTTGCTCCTGCAACTTGCGGCGCAAATCAGCCATTTCGATGGCGACCAATGCGCATTCTTCGCCTTTATTGCCATGACTGCCGCCGGCACGCGCCAACGCGTCTTCAAATGTTTCGACCGCCAGCACGCCGTTCAACACCGGTACGCCGTATTCCAATGCCACCTGCATCAAGCCGTTGGATGCGCCATCGGCCACTTGTTGGTAATGGCGGGTATCCCCGCGCACCACGCAGCCCAAGGCCACGATGGCGACGTGCCTGTCGGCCTGCGCCAGCGTGCGGGCGATCACCGGCAATTCCCATGCGCCCGGCACCCGCACCACATCCACCTGCGCTTCGGCCACGCCATTGGCAACCAACGTCTGGCGCGCCGAATCCACCAGCGCATCGGTGATGCGCGGGTTCCAGCGACTGGCGATGATTGCGAAGCGTGCGTTGGGATGAACGCGCAGGTCACCTTCGAAATGCGGCATGGCAGGCATGGGGTTGGGCGGTTGCGCAGTTTACCGCGCCGGCAGCGCCACGTATTCCACCACCTCCAGCCCGTAGCCGGCCAAACCAATTTGTCGGCGTGGGGTGCCCAGCACGCGCAGGTGGCGTGCGCCCAGATCGGCCAGGATTTGCGCACCGGCACCGTTGCGCCGCCATTGCGCCAACGCGCCGGCTTTCGAGGCCGCCGCTGCCGGTTGCTGGCGCATGCGCGCCAAGGTGGCCTCGGCATCCGGCGCATCCCCCAACAGCACCAGCACACCGCGTTCGCTGGCCGCCAGCAGCGCCAGCACATCGCCGGTCAGCGGGCCAAAATCATCGCGCCGCCAATGCAGTGCATCGGCCAACGGATTTTGCAGTTGCACCCGTACCAGCACCGGCTCGGTTCCCGCCACCTCGCCGCGCACCAGCGCGTAATGCAACCCGCGACTGAGACGGTCACGGTAGGTGTGCAAGGTGAAACTGCCGTGGTCGGTGTCAATACTACGGCTGTCGATGCGCTCCACCGTGTGCTCGGTTTCCAGCCGATAGCGGATCAGGGCTTCGATCGAGCCAATCTTCAGGCCATGTTCGCGCGCAAACACCTCCAACTGCGGACGGCGCGCCATGCTGCCATCGGGATTGAGGATTTCCACCAGCACGCCGGCCGGTTCAAACCCGGCCAGACGCGCCAGGTCGGCCGTGGCTTCGGTATGTCCGGCGCGACTCAGCACCCCGCCCGGCTGTGCCATCAGCGGGAAGATGTGGCCGGGCTGGTTGAGATCAGCGGGCTTGGCATCGGGCCGCACCGCAGTGCGCACGGTATGCGCACGGTCGTACGCGCTGATGCCGGTGGTCACGCCTTCGGCCGCCTCGATACTGACGGTGAAGTTGGTGTGATGCTGCGAGGTGTTGTCGCGCACCATCGGGTTCAAGCCCAACTGCGCGCAGCGCTCGCGGGTCAGTGACAGGCAGACCAGCCCGCGTGCGTGGGTCACCATGAAATTGATGTCGGAGGGCTTGACCAACTCGGCGGCCATGATCAGGTCGCCTTCGTTCTCGCGGTCTTCGTCGTCCACCACCACGATCATGCGGCCAGCGCGCAACTCGTCCAGCAATTCCGGGATGCTTGCAAAGCTCATGTCCAATCCTTTGTCGCGTTTAGGCGCTCCACATAACGCGCCAACAAATCCACTTCGATATTCACCTGCGTGCCCACTGGCAGCGCATGAAATGCCGTGTGTGCCACGGTGTGCGGGATCAACGCGACATCAAACCCGGTGTCATCCACCACATTCACCGTCAAGCTCACGCCATCCACGCACACCGAGCCCTTGTGCGCGATATAGCGCAGCAGCGGCCTAGCCAACGCGAAGCGCCAACGCACCGCACGCGCATCGTCCCAGCACTGCACGGCGGTGGCCAGCCCGTCCACATGACCGCTGACCAAATGCCCACCCAAGCGGTCGGTAGGCCGCATGGCGCGTTCCAGATTCACCGGCGTACCGATCGTCATTTGGCCCAGCGTGGTCAGCGCCAGGGTTTCATTCGAGGCATCGATTGCAAACGAAGCGGCATCGAATTCGACCACCGTCAGGCAACAGCCATTGACCGCAATGCTTTCGCCCAGTTGCACATCGGCAAACGGCAGGCTCCCAACGTCAATGGTCAGGCGTGCATCACCGCCACGCGGCTCGCGTGCGGCCAAGCGGCCCACGCCTTCGATCAAACCGGTAAACACGCCATCGTTCTCCCAAAAAACCCATCACCTCGGGACGAACGGAAACACGCACATCCCATTCGGACGTGTGCGGCCGTCTTCTTGCATCCGGACTATGACCGTCGGCCCCGGCATTTGACCGGGTCTGCTGACCTTGCGACAACGCCGCAAGCGCTCGCGGGCTTGTATCGTCATTGCCGATACCTACCGCCGGTGGGGACTTGCACCCCGCCCTGAAGACCTGTTGCGGGTTTGTTCAAAACCAGCCGCTGCATTTTATCATGCAGCCATCCACATGCCCGGTTGCGCGCAGCCGCGATTCAGGAGAGCTCATGTCCACATCCCTGCAACCACGCCCTTGCGCCGCACTGCTCGGCGGCCTGCTGCTTGTCGCCTTGGGCAACACACATGCCACCGATGGGGAGCAGGTCTATACCGGCACCTTGGGCAAACAGACCATCGTGATGGGGCTCACGTTAAGCGATGAAGATGCACCGGCGCGGTATTTTTACCAGCGCCATCATCTGGATATCCCGCTGTTTGCAGGCAAGCTTGGCAAGACCCATCTGGAGCTGGTTGAAGGTGTGGATGAAAGCGCGCCACGCCCCGTCATCACCTTGGATCGTCAAGCCAATGGCAGCTGGCAGGGCATCTGGCGCGGCACGGATGGCAAGACGTTGCCGCTGTCATTGCATCCGGCAACACCAACGCCACCGGCAAGCGATGCCGTGCCATACCTGCACAAGCTCTATCGTGATGACCCCTATGGCTACCTGCGGCTGGCCGATTTGAAGTTGCAAGCAGGCCGCAAGCAAACCGTCATGGGGTATCACTTGCAGTGGTGGCAGCAACCTGCAGCCAAGCTGGCGATGTTCGAGATCACGGATGGCTACCCCGAGGCCGAACGTCAGCGCATCAATGCCATTCTGCGGAATCGTCTGTGGCAGGAAACCGACGCTTACTTTGAATGCATGGGGTCAGCGCGCGGCACAGACCTTGCCGACTTCGAACAAACCGTCACCCCGGAATTATTCACACCGCACCTGATCAGCGTGACGGTGCATACCGACTATTACTGCGGCGGCGCGCATCCGGATTTTGGCACTGCCGGCATCAATCTGGATGTCCATACCGGCAAGCCCATCGCGCTGGAGGATTTGCTGTGGTTGGGCAAGGGCAAGCCGCTGCACGTGATCGGGCTGGCGGATGACCCTGCACAAACGCCCAATGCCCAGGCCAACGATGCGCTAGCGGCGTATCAGGAAAAAACCCTGGCCCCGTGGCTGTTGGCGCAATTCAATCGCTTGTATCCAACATTGATGCAGCCGACGGACAGCGAAGACGAATGCAATTACAACGATGTCGAGTTCTGGCAGTACGGCAATTGGCATCTGACCCCTGCCGGTGTGTTTTTCGGGCCGTCCTTCCCGCGCGCGGCACGCGCCTGCGAGGCCAGCGATGATTGGTCGATCGTGCCATGGGCCTTGGTGCGCAAACATCCGGGGCCGCTGGGGAATGCGATTCCCTGAGCCGAACTAAGCAGCCTCCACCGGCGCCGGCAGCGGCCGCAGCAACAGCCGAAAATCATTGCCCACCACCGCGCTGTCGATGCGTTGCAGTTTCAGGCGCTGCGTCATTGCATCGATATGCAGACCATCAAACAGTGGGCGTGCCCGTTCGCCCAGCAGCACCGGAGCAACATAGAGCAGCACTTCATCGACCAAACCGGCTGATAAAAACGCACCAGCCAACGTGGCACCGGCTTCCAACTGCACTTCATTGATGCCACGTGCGGCCAGCAGGCGCAGCACCGCATCCAGATCGAAACGCGTGCCTTGTGCCGGCACGGCCGCGTGCTCAAACGCCACGCCACGTGGCAGCTTGGCATCCGGTGCGTGGATATACAGCGTGGGTGCAGCCCCTTCGCGCACATGCCCACGCGCCACGGTGGCCAGCCCCGGATCCAGCACCACGCGCAGGGGCGGCACGACGTCGATGCCGTCGTCCAAGCGCACGGTCAAATGCGGGTCGTCAGCCAATACCGTGCCGGCCCCCGTCAGCAGTGCACCACTGCGCGCACGCCAACGCTGCACATCGTGGCGCGAAGCTTCACCGCTGATCCATTTCGAATCACCCGACGCCATCGCGGTGCGGCCATCCAAACTGGTGGCCAACTTCACCCGCAGCCACGGCCGGCCACGTTCGATACGGGCAAGGAAGCCGCGATTGAGCTCGCGTGCCTGCGCTTCCATCAGCCCGGATTCCACCGTGATACCGGCCGCACGCAGCGCATCAAAACCAGCCCCATCCACCTGCGGGAACGGGTCCCGCATCGCTGCCACCACACGGCCGACGCCGGCGGCGATCAAGGCGTCTGCACACGGCGGCGTGCTGCCGTGATGCGCGCACGGCTCCAGCGTCACATACGCGGTGGCGCCTTTGGTACGCGCACCGGAAGCTTGCAGCGCGAACACCTCGGCATGCGGCCCGCCTTTGCGCTGGTGCCAGCCTTCGCCAACCACCGCGTCACCCTGCGCAAGCACGCAGCCCACCATCGGGTTGGGCCGCGTGGTGTAGAGGCCACGTTCGGCCAAGCGCAGCGCGTGCGCCATCAACGCGTGATCGGTGGCGGAAAAAGCACTCATCGTTTTTTTCCTTTCCCGCCGTCGGCGACCCCACCCAGCAAGGGCAATTGCCCCTCACCCGGCAATTCGCGCTCCAGTCGGTCAAGCTCTTCGCGGAAATCGGCCACGTCTTCGAAGCTGCGGTACACCGAGGCAAACCGCACATAACCCACATGATCGAGCTTGCGCAGTTCATCCATCACAAAGCCGCCAACCCGGCGCGATTCGATTTCGCGCTCGGCGGTCATGCGCAGTTGATGCACCACTGCGCGCACCGCCGCCTCAATTTTCTCTTCCGATACCGCCCGCTTTTGCAGCGCACGGTCAAACCCCACCCGCAGCTTGCGCGCATCGAAGGCTTCGCGCCGACCATCGGATTTGATGATGGCCGGCAATTTCAACTCGATCATTTCCAAAGTGGAAAAACGCTCGCCACAGGCCTCGCAACCGCGCCTGCGGCGAATCGTCGCGCCGTCTTCGGACACCCGCGAATCAATCACGCGGGTATCACTGTGCTGGCAGAACGGGCAGTGCAAGGCTTAGCCGTACACCGGGAACTGCTTGCACTGCAGTTCAACATTGCCACGCACGCCGGCGATCACGTTGTCGTCGCCGGGGTTGTCCAGCACGTCGCAGATCCACTCGGCCAGCGCCACGCAGTCGGCCTCCTTGTAGCCGCGGGTGGTGACCGCCGGCGTGCCGATGCGCAGGCCGGAGGTGACGAAGGGCTTGCGCGGGTCGTTCGGCACCGAGTTCTTGTTGACCGTGATGTGGGCCTTGCCCAGCGCCTCTTCCGCCTGCTTGCCGGACACGTCCTTGCCGATCATGTCGACCAACATCAGGTGGTTCTGCGTGCCGCCGGAAACGATCTTGTAGCCGCGGGCGATGATGACCTTCGCCATCGCCTGCGCGTTCTTCACCACCTGCTGCTGGTAGTCCTTGAACGCCGGCTCCAGCGCTTCCTTGAACGCCACGGCCTTGGCCGCGATCACGTGCATCAGCGGGCCGCCCTGGATGCCGGGGAACACGATGGACTGCAGCTTCTTCTCGATGTCCTCGGCGGCATCGCCCATCGCTGCACGGCTGGCGACGATGATCCCGCCACGCGGGCCACGCAGGGTCTTGTGGGTGGTGGAAGTCACCACATGCGCATGCGGCACCGGGCTGGGGTACACGCCCGCCGCAATCAAGCCAGCCACGTGCGCCATGTCCACGAACAGATACGCGCCCACCTTGTCGGCAATCGCACGGAAGCGCGCCCAATCCACCACCTGCGAGTAGGCGGAGAAGCCCGCCACCACCATCTTCGGTTTGTGTTCCAGCGCCAGCCGTTCCACTTCGTCGTAATCAATCAAACCCTGTTCGTTCACGCCGTACTGCACCGCGTTGAACAGCTTGCCGGAGGCGTTGACCTTGGCGCCGTGGGTCAGGTGGCCGCCATGCGCCAGCGACATGCCGAGGATGGTGTCGCCCGGCTGCAGCAGCGCGAAGTACACTGCTTGGTTCGCCTGCGAGCCGGAATGCGGCTGCACGTTCGCATAGTCGGCGCCGAACAGCTGCTTGCAGCGGTCGATGGCCAGCTGCTCGGCGATGTCGACGTATTCGCAGCCGCCGTAGTAACGCTTGCCCGGATACCCCTCGGCGTACTTGTTGGTCATCTGGCTGCCCTGCGCTTCCATCACCCGCGGGCTGGCGTAGTTCTCGGAGGCGATCAGCTCGACGTGGTCCTCCTGGCGACGGTCTTCTGCGGCAATGGCCTTGGCCAGTTCGGGATCAAAAGCGGCAAGCGTGTCGGCACGGGAGAACATGGGGGACTCCGGGATTGGGGGGATTGCGATTGTAGCCCGAGGGCGGTGGTATCGAGGACGCCGCCAACCCAATGGCATATCGACATGCAAAATCATCATGCCATCGCCCGAAACCTGCGAAAATGACGGCTTCAGATTCAGAAGCCTCCACCATGCTGCGTGTGCCCTCTGTCTCAGGCCTATGGCCCGGCCTGCTGCTGGCCTGTGTTCCAGCTGTAGTGGCATGGCTCGGCGGGCTGGCATGGCCGCTGCTGGGTGGCGCGGTATTGGCGATCTTGCTGGGCGTGGCGCTGCGCGCCGCGTGGACGCCGCCGAGGCAGTGCGCACCAGGGATCGAATTTGCCGGGAAATACGTGCTGCAAGCGTCCATCGTGCTGCTGGGGCTGGGGCTGGATCTGGGCGAAGTGGCGCATGTTGGCCGCGCCTCGCTGCGCGTCACCCTGGCCACGCTGACGCTTGCCTTCATCGCCACTTGGCTGCTGCGCCGGCTGCTGCGAATCCCGGGGAAATTGGCGGTGCTGGTGGGTGTGGGCACGGCCATCTGTGGCGGCTCGGCCATTGCGGCAGTGGCACCGATTCTGCAAGCCGAGGAGCATGACACCGCGTTCGCGCTGTCCACCATTTTCCTGTTCAACGTGGTGGCGGTACTGCTGTTCCCGTGGCTGGGGCATCTGCTGGGGATGGATGCCACCCAATTTGGATTATGGGCCGGCACCGCAATCAATGACACGTCATCCGTCGTCGCCGCAGGCTATGCCTATGGCCACGCTGCCGGCGACTATGCGGTGATCGTCAAACTGGCGCGGGCGAGCATGATCGTGCCGGTATGCCTGCTGCTGGCGGGCGCATTGGCATGGCGGGCACGCGGGCAAGCTGCCGGCAGTGCCCAGCCGTCCCTGCGCAGCGGCAGCATCGTGCCGTGGTTCATCTTGTGGTTTATCGCCGCATCGCTGCTGCGCAGTGGGGGGTGGGTGCCCGCAGCGGCACTTGGCGGGCTGCACCTGGCTGCCAGCATGGCGATGGTATTGGCCCTTGCCGCCATCGGGTTAAGCGCAAACCTGCAACAAATGCGCGCCACTGGGCCGCGCCCGGTGCTGCTGGGCCTCGGCGTGTGGCTGGCAGTGGCGCTCGCAAGCTTGGCGATGCAAACCGTCCTTCCGCACTGATACCCCAGACAATGTTCGACTCTTGACCTGAACCCGGCCGGCCACCAGGCCAACCGGTTGGTGTTCACGCCTCATCGTGTGATCAGTGGTTCAAGATGAGATGGGTGATGATTCCGGTGGTGATCGCCACCAACAAAAAATCACCGGCATCGCTACGCCGCCAGTAATAGCCGGACGGTGGTGCGTATAGGCCGTAATTGCCCCAGTCGTTGACCACATAGGTTGGCGCATAGCCCCTGCCGTAGTAATACCCGCCGCGACGCCAGTAAGGGGCAGGCACCGGGCGATACACCACGCGCGGCGCAGGCCGGTAGTCATTCGGGCGGTAGTAGTCGCGATAACCACCCCGATAGTCGGCGCGATCGTCTCCGCGATAGTAATCGCCACGCGAGTTGCCGTAGCTGCCGCGATACCTCCCATGATTGCCATTGTCGTGCGCGGAGTTGCGCCATCCACTGTTGTTGCCCTGATGGTCCCAGTCGCGTTGACCATTCCGGTGTCCATCGTGGCCATGGTGATCGCCGGCCAGTGCCGGTGCCGACACCATCCCAAGCATCACGGCTGCAGCGGCAACAAGTGAGAATAAGGTTTTCATGGCTGACTCCCGTCCGAGTAGTTCGTGACTCAACTATCTACCCGACAGACTGAATAAAGCATTGCTGCAGCCGGCACCTTGTCGCCACCCTCAGCCAGTATTCAAGGAACTCAACCCGAGCCACTGCCGGTATAATTTGCCGGTTGCCACCCCCCTTTTGCCATTCGCACCTCATGGTGCGGGCGCGTTTGCGCTCACGGAGCTTTCTGCATGTCCTCGCAATACATCTACACCATGAACCGCGTGTCCAAGATGGTTCCGCCCAAGCGGCTGATCATCAAGGACATCTCGCTCTCGTTTTTCCCGGGTGCCAAGATCGGCCTGCTGGGCCTGAATGGCTCCGGCAAATCCACCGTGCTGAAAATCATGGCTGGGGTGGACAAGGATTTCGAAGGCGAGGCGCGCCCACAAGCCGGCATCAAGGTGGGCTATCTGGCGCAGGAACCGGAACTCAACCCCGAGCACACGGTGCGGCAAGCGGTGGAAGAAGGCGTGGGCGAAGTGCTGCAGGCGCAGGCCCGGCTGGACGAGGTCTATGCCGCCTACGCCGAGGAGGGCGCCGACTTTGACGCCTTGGCGAAGGAGCAGGAACGCCTGGAAGCCATCCTCGCCGCAGGTGATGCACACACCTTGGAAAATCAGCTGGAAGTGGCCGCCGACGCGCTGCGCCTGCCGCCGTGGGATGCCATCGTTGGCAAGCTGTCCGGTGGTGAAAAACGCCGTGTGGCGCTGTGCCGCCTGCTGCTGCAAAAACCCGACATGCTGCTGCTCGACGAACCCACCAACCACCTCGACGCCGAATCCGTCGAATGGCTGGAACAGTTCCTGCACCGCTATACCGGCACCGTAGTGGCGGTCACCCATGATCGCTACTTCCTCGACAACGCCGCCGAGTGGATTCTGGAACTCGATCGCGGCCGTGGCATTCCGTGGAAGGGCAATTACACCGACTGGCTGACCCAGAAAGACGAGCGCCTGAAGCAGGAAGACAATCAGGAAAAATCGCGCCAAAAAGCCATTCAAAAAGAACTGGAATGGGCGCGGCAAAACGCCAAGGGCGGCCGCAGCAAGGGCAAGGCGCGTTTGGCGCGCCTGGACGAATTGCAAGCCGTCGACTACCAGCGCCGCAACGAGACCAATGAAATCTTCATTCCACCTGGCGAGCGTTTGGGCAACTCGGTGATTGAGTTCAAGGGCGTGTCGAAAACGTTTGGTGACCGCCTGTTGATTGATGATTTGTCGATGATCGTGCCGCCGGGCGCCATCGTTGGCATCATCGGCCCCAACGGTGCCGGCAAATCCACCCTGTTCAAGATGATCACCGGGCAAGAAAAGCCGGATTCGGGCTCGATCAACATCGGCCCCACCGTCAATCTTGCATATGTGGACCAGAGCCGTGGCGCACTGGAAGGCGACCACACCGTGTTTCAGGAAGTGTCGGGCGGGCGCGATATCCTCAATATCAATGGCGTGGAAATCCAGTCCCGCGCCTACATCGGCCGTTTCAACTTCAAGGGCCAAGACCAGCAGAAATTGGTCGGCACGCTCTCCGGGGGTGAGCGTGGCCGCCTGCACATGGCCAAGACCCTGTTGCAGGGCGGTAATGTGCTGCTGCTCGACGAACCGTCGAACGATCTGGACATCGAAACCCTGCGTGCGCTGGAAGATGCGCTGCTGGAATTCCCCGGCAACACCTTCGTCATTTCGCATGACCGCTGGTTCCTCGACCGCATCGCCACCCACATCCTCGCCTTCGAAGGCGACTCGCACGTGGAGTTCTTCCAGGGCAATTACCGCGAATACGAGGAAGACAAGCGCCGCCGCATGGGTGACGACGCCGGCCCGAAGCGCTTGCGGTTCAAGGCGCTGAAGTAATGACCGGACGCCCACGGCAACGTGGGCGTCTTTGCATGCAGGAGCAACCCGCCATGACCTTTATCCAGAAACTGCGCACCCGTTGGCAGCAGGCCGACACCCTGGTCTGCGTGGGCCTTGACCCGGATCCGGCCAAATTCCCGGATTGCTTTGTGGATGACGACGACGCGCTTTTCGCGTTTTGTCGCGACATTGTCGATGCCACCGCGCAATACGCTTGTGCGTTCAAACCGCAAATTGCGTATTTCGCCGCGCACAACCATGGCGAGGCGGCATTGCAGCGCTTGATCGCACATATCAATGCGGAACACCCGGATGTGCCGGTGATCCTGGACGCCAAGCGCGGCGATATCGGCAGCACCGCGCAGCAGTATGCCTGCGAGGCGTTCGAGCGCTTCGGCGCCGATGCGGTAACGCTGAATCCATACATGGGCAAGGATTCCGCGCAACCGTTTCTGGATTACAACGACCGTGGCTGCGTGTTCCTGTGTCACACCTCCAACCCCGGTGCGCGTGATTTCCAGGAACTGCTGATCGATGGCCAGCCGCTGTACCAGCTCATCGCCCGCACCATTGCCGACGAGTGGAACGGCGATGGCAATTGCGCGCTGGTGGTGGGGGCCACCTTCCCGCAAGAACTGAAGGTCATTCGCAACCTCGTCGGTGACATGCCACTGCTGATTCCGGGCATCGGCGCACAGGGCGGTGATGTCGAAGCGGTGGTGAACAATGGCAAGACCGCCGACGGTACCGGGCTGATGATCAATTCCTCACGCGGCATCCTGTACGCATCGCAAGGCGAAGGCTATGCCGAAGCAGCCGCTGACGCCGCGCGCGAGCTGCGCGATACCATCAATCGTTGGCGTTGATCGTACTCTCACAACCTGCCGGAGCGCGCCCTGCGCGCGACCGTCCTTGGCATGACAGTCGCAGCCATGGGCTGCCCCTACCGGTGTAGCGCGGCGCGCAACACCGCAAACGGGAATCGACCCCAAATCATCGCAAACACCGCCATGCGGGTCACCATTCCGCATTGGCCGGCCTCGAACTTGCAAAAATAGCGCCACAGTCCACGGTGCTTGTGCCATTCAACAAAGATTGGGCGCGCACGCGAAGACACGCCGCGGACATGCACCACGCGCACCGCATTGGCGCAAACCACCTGCGCGCCGGCTGCGCGCACACGCCGGCATAAATCCAGATCTTCTGCGTGCAGGCGGTAGCCGGCATCAAACCCACCCACCCGTTCGAACACGACACGCGGCAACACCATCAATGCGCCGGACACGGCATCCACCGGTTGCAACGCTTGTGCTGCATCACGCGGCAGGCTGAGATTGCGTGCGCGCGATGAACGCAACATCGCCGCAAATTGCGGATCGCGTCGGCGTGCGGCGGCATCCCACGCGCCGTCTTCGTCACACAACGCAGCCCCCACCAAGCCGCCCCCCACTGCACTGGCGACGGCACGCAAATGCACCAAGGTGTCGGCTTCCACAAAGCAATCCGGGTTGACGAACGCCAGCCACGGCGCATGGCTGGTGGCGGCACCTTGGTTGCAGGCCACGGCAAACCCGGGATTGTCGGGGTTGGCGATGAAGCGCAGACGCGGGTCGGCCAATGCGTGCCGCTGCACGATGTCGAGCGTGCTGTCACTGGAGTTATTGTCAACCACGCGCACCTCGGCAACCCCTTCTGCGGCCCGCAACCGCTGCAGGCAGGGTTCGATCGTGGCTTCGCTGTTGTAGGCCACCACGATGACGGCAATGTCGGCGCGGCTAGCCAGGGTCATGGCGTCACGAACAAATCCGGTTGCGGTGGCACGCGTTCGGCGGCTTGCAATGCTTGTTGCAGCCGCTGCCGCTGTGGCAGCAAGGGGTCGTGCATCAGACAGTCGGCCAGCCGTGCATGCCATGCCGGCCAGCGCACAGCCAATGCGTCAAGATCGCCGGTCTGCGGCGCACTCTCGGCATCACGCAACACGAATGCGTTATCGCACAACACATTGCGCCCACCCAGCCCCGCCATGCGCAGCGATAAATCAATCAACGCCGCATACCAGGACTGATAGCTGACGCCATCCACACCGCCGGCTGCAACGCGCGCCAATCCACGCAGCAATACCGCATGCGCCACCGCCGAGGGCAGCGCCGGATAGTCGGCAGGCAGATGGGCGCAGGCGTCGGCCAAACGACCAAGGGCATCGGGTAGCACTACGATTTCGCCAATCCGTGGCCACGCCGCGACTTCGCCGGCATTGCACCAGGGGGTTGCCGTGGCGATGGCGGCATCGCTGGCCAAACACGCAGCCAATTGCGTCAGCCAGCCGGGTACCGGGCGTGCATCACTGGCCAGCACCACCACGTCGGCATTGCCACAGGCCTGCAAGGCTTGTTGCAGATGCGCCGCTTCGCCCAAGGGCTGGCTGCGCCGGGTATGCGCGGCTTGCAAGCGCGTTGTGCCCAGCCAATGCCGGATCAACGCAAGCCCGCGTGGGCCGGCTTGCGCATCATCCGCCAGCCACACCCGGGTACCGTGCGGTGTGCCGGCATCCAGTGCTGCCAAACAGCCATCCAACGCGTCCTCATTGGTGCCGACCGGCACCAGGATCACTGGCCAAGACGCGCCCGCTTGGTTCACTTTTTCTTCGGGTTATAGATTGGATCAAGTGCGCGGAAACGACGCCCGTATTCGTCGGTCAAGTTGCGTGCCTCCAGCGGATTGCGCACCACGGTGGGGGTAATCAGCACCACCAGTTCGTCACGTGTCTTGCCGTTATTCTGCTGGCCGAACAGGCCACCGATGATCGGAATCCGGCTCAACCCTGGCACACCCATAGAGCCTTTCTGACTGCCATCGGCAATCAGACCGGCCAGCATGATGGTGTCACCGCTGGGGGCCACTGCACTGGTGGTGACCTTGCTGGTATCGATGCGCACATTGCCTTGAATATCCGCAACGCCAGCCGGCTTGCTGACTTCCTGCACGATATCGAGGAACACCATGCCATCGCGGGTAATCCGCGGGCGCACCTTGAGGATGATGCCGGTGTCCAAATATTGCACTTGACTATAGGTGCCATTGCTGTTGCCGCCGCTCGGATTGAAGCTGACCGACGCAATCGGAATCCTCTGGCCAACATTGAGGGTGGCCTCGCGATTGTTCTGCGCCAATACCGATGGGGAAGACAAGGTGCGCACATCGGTCACACTGTCCAAGGCACTGACGATGGCGGCAGCATTTTTGCCAAGGAAGGTCCAACTGAGCAAGTTGCCACCGCCATTGCTCATCGGATTGATGCCACCGGAATAGCTGCCCCAACTGTTACGCCCGGTCGGATACGGCAGATTGCCGGCGGCATTGGAATTCACCGCATGATCGAAGAACCAGCTCACGCCGTATTGCAAATCGCCCTTCAACGCCACGCTGATGACTTGCGCTTCGATCTGCACTTGCATCGGCATCACATCGAGGCGATCAATGACTTCGCGGATCGACTTCCATTGCGCCGCGCTGGCGCGCACCAGCAGCGAGTTGGTGTCTTCCACGGCCGACACGCCGACTTCGGCACCGCCTACCTTCAGCGTCACCCGGCCATTGCCGCCACGCGACTGCGGCAGGCTGCCGCCTTGGCCAAGCCCAGCCCCACCGGCACCAGTGGATGACAACCCGGAACGGTCGTCGCTGTTGCCATCGCGCAATTCGCTGCCCTGCACGCCCGGCATCAGCGAGGCGTTTGCATCTTCGTTTTGCGATCCCCCTTTGCCACCAAACACTTCCGACAGGCGATCGGCCAGATCGCGCGCCTTGATGTATTTCAATTCGTAGGAGAACAACCGGCCATCGCCGCTGCCACCTTCGATGCGGTCGATCCACTGGTGGATTTCATCCAGATAACTGGGCTGCGCAGTGATCACCATCACCGAATTGGTCGCTTCCAGCGGCATGAACCGGAACATGCCTGCGACCGGAGTCTTGCCCTGTTCACCGAACACGCGCTCCAGGTCTTGCACCACATCGGTGGCTTTACCCGACTGCAGGGGAAACACACCCACCGACATGCTGGACATCCAGTCCACATCGAACACCTGAATCGTGCGCAGGTAGTTTTCCAGCTCGGCGCGAGTACCGGCAATGGTGATCAGGTTGCGGGCGCCATCCACTGTGACGATCGAGCCTTGGCGTGCGTACGGCTTGAGAATTTTCTCCATCTCGGTAGCCGAGACAAAACGCAATGGCACCACGCGTGATTCAAAACCGCGCGCGGTTGCCGGCGAGCCGGTGCGCAGCGCTGCACCATTTTGCAATGCCTGATCGGCAGTCACGATGTTGTAGCGGCCATCGCTGTACACCATGCGCGCGTTGTTTTGCGCTAATACCTGATCCAACAGACTCAGCGCACCGGCGGCACCGACCGGCTTCTGGGTGGCCACGGTCACCGTCCCCTGCACGCCGGGGGCAATGCTGTAGCTCTGGCCGAGCATGTCACCGAGAATGGCTTTGACCACCGCCTGCAACGATTCACCTTCGAAATTGAAGCTGGCCTGCCCGCTGCTGGCCAGCGAGGGCGGCGGCGCACTGGCGACTTTTTGATTGATGACGCCCCCATTGCCGCGCCGGATCACTGGCTGCGGGCCGTCACTCCCCAATTCCTGCAAGATTTCCTTGCGGACATCGCCGCTGCCAGCATTGGCATCTTGTGCCTGCGCGCTGCGTTGGGTGCGGTGTAACTGCGGCTGCGGGACGCTGGCACAGGCAGCCAATGTGCCGACCAACAGGGAAATCGTTAACGTGCGCGCAGTCATGGGCTGAAACGTCCGGGTCATGGCATGGGTTTGCATCATTCTTTTACCTCCTGCAGTACCGGGCCGGCACTGGCAGGTGCATGGGTAATGCTGGTTGTGGAGTTGGCTGGCGCACGCGGTGGCGGGGCCGGATTGTGTTGTTGCAATTGCGCGCGGCGGGCTTCGATGCGCTTGCGAATTTCATCAATGCGACGGGATTCATCTGGCGTCGGTGGCGGCAGCGGCGGGCCGGCCGCCGCGGCATCAGCCGCAGCTGATGCAGCTTCCGCAGCGACCTTGGTTGCACCTGCCGGTGTCCCGGCGACACCAAAAGTGCGCAGATCCAGCGTCATTTGCCCGCCCGGTCCTTCGAAAATTGCGCGGCGTGGCTGTACTTCCTGCAAGCGCCAGCCTGCGGCACCATCCGGCGCACTCCCCACCCGCACCCGCTGCGAGTTGCCGCCGCCGCTGGGCTGCAAGATAGCCAACTGCACACTGGGGCTGATCAATACCCCGGTAAGGATGAAGTTCATCGAACTATTGGCCCCTGCTTCGCCCTCGTCGGGGGCGGTGGCCAAGAATGCCCGCGGCTTGCGATCTTCGGTAAACAGCGGCCGCGACGCCGCCTCATCGTATTGCGCCATTGGCCCGATCCGATCCGGCACCATTGCCGCGGGTGATGGCAAGGCCTCCGCCGGCAACGGCGGCAGCTCGCCCGTGCGCCCACCCAAGCCCAGCATGCTTCCCAGCCAAAACAACAGCGCCCAGCCGCATACCGCAGTCAGCACCCACGTCAATGGCCCGGCCCGCAGGAAGCGCTGCAGCCCGCCTTGCTCAACGGCCATGTGCACCTCCAGGACCGGGGCGCAGATAGCCGTACAAGTTGAAGTTCACATCCAGCCCACCTTCCTGCGGTTGCCCGCTTCCGGGCACTGCGAAATAGCGTTGCGCGGTAATCGATAGGCTGTCGATGAACAAATACGGGCGCGCTGATTGCAAGGCGTGCAGCACCGCCAAGGTTTCCGCATTGCCGCAGCGCAGGCGCACTTGCACGGTGACTCGACGGTAGCGCCCACTCTGCGCTTCATCGCCCAAGGGGGTGCGGTTGACCAGCGCACAACCCCGGCTGCCCGGGCTGGTCTCGCTGACCACTTGCTCCAATTGCTGGATCAAGCCGGCGGTCGCCAGCTCAGCGGTGGGTTCGACCAAAAACCCGGAACCACCGCCACGGGCGGCCAGTGCGGCCAAGCGTTGTTCAACCAGGTTTTTTTGCCCCAGCAGGCTGCGCAGGCGCGCATCGCGGGTCTGCAACTGGGTGAGCTCGGTATTGACTTGCTGCAGCGGCTGGCCAAACAACGGCGATACCAGCAACAACCAAAGCAATCCCAACACCACCAGCAACAAGGCCAGTGCCAACCAACGATCACGCCTGGCGGGAATGAGCGGACTCATCGCGGCTCTCCTGCGGTGGATGTGGCGGCAGGACTGGATGCGGCTGCCGGAAGTTTCCCGGCCAGCTGCGCCACCAACGTAAAGCGATCCATGCGCGTGCGCGGATCCTGCTGCAGCGCGCCGCTCAGTGCTGGCGTTGTCCATTGCGGCGCGCCTTCCAGCTTGCCTACCAGTGCAGCGGCCTGGCTGGACAAGCCGATGACGTTGAGTTGATCGCCGTCGATCGACAATTTCTCCAAATAAGTGCCATCGGGCAGGCGCTGCGCCAGTGCCTGCATCACCTCCACTACCGGCGGGCGATCATTGCGCTGGGCACGCAGATAGGTCTCACCCTCCACCGTATCCAGCAGTCGTTGACGTTCGCTGGAAATGGCACGCGCCTGCGTCTCGCGCGCTTGCATCTGGGTTTTCAAGGTGGCGGCAGCGGCGCGCCGGTTGTCCAGCAATTGCGCCATTCCCAGCACTATCGCCAACAACGCCACAGCGGCCAGCCCCAGATTCCACCAACGCCAGCTGTCGTGCTGCTTGCCACGCGATGCCGGTGGCAGCACGTTGACCCCCAATGGCTGCCCATTTGAGGTGATTAAATCCACTCCGGCCAAACCCTGTGCCATGCCGCCCAGGCGCGCGCAGGTCGCCTCAAACTGGGTGCGTGGCAACACCACCAGCTCAACGTGCAACTGGCCATCGTCCCGAATTTGCAACAGGCGCCCGGCAAACAGGACATCGGTCGCTGCGAACGGCGTTTGCCGCTCAATTTCAAAGCTCAAGACTTCACGCAACCGCTCGCGGGCGGCGGCCGGTAGCACCAGGCTTCGCCGCAACCCGGCAGTGTCCGGCAACTGCAGCCAGCGCGGCAGATCACGCGCACGTTCATGCAACACCCGCTGCAAGGGATCGCTTCCGGCTGGGAGTGGCAAGGGCAAGCTCGCCAATTCCCGTGGACCCGCGTCTCCTTGCAGCAGTAGGCGCACGTCATCACCCTGCGGCTGCAGCCACAGACGTTCGTCACCGGCCACCACGATGCGGCGCAGCGACGCCGGCAACCATGCGGCAAGACTGTGCCCCCACCAAGTCAGCAGCCCGCGCAGCCCCGAACCGGACTGTGCAAGCAGCGCCCCCCTTGCCTGTTGTGCGCTCACTGCGTGACTCCCCCCGCCTGCCAGTGCAGCGTTGTGTATGTCGAACCCGGCAATCCACTGCCCCCCATTCTGAGCACCACCGAAAGACGCGCGCTGCGCCCATCGGTGAGCCGGGCACGGCTATCAATACTATACGTGCCGCTGCCAGGTAACGGGGGCGCTGCCGGGTCGATGGGCGCGGCTTTTTCCGGCAGACCCATCGCCTTGCGCACCACCGCATCGGCAAAATTGGCATCCGGTGCAGCCTGCCCGGTGTAAATCGTCAAATGCGGCGCCGCAGCGGCATACAACGCCGGGCGCATCCCCAACACCTGTTCCAGTTCAGCCACCGATTCAAACGGCGCATCTTTGGCCCCCCAGGTCAGCCCGGCGCCCAGATAGTCAGCGTCTTCGGCACCGCCGCCGGGCTGGGTCAAACTATCCGGATCGCGCCAATCGATCACCGCACCCGCCAGCCGGTCGGCTGACTCGCGCGGCTCACCTACGACTTGCAATAAATGACTGATGAGATCAAGTGATGCGCCATTGAGGTCGATCTTTGCCGCCTCATCGCGCACCGTAATAGTTACTGGAATGCCTTGAAAATCAATCTTGTAGGCACGTCCATCCACCGCCCAGCGCCGTGCAGGGTCTTGTTCCAACATGCGTGCAGCGGCGTATTCCACCCCCGCCCGTGCCGCTTCACGCGCCACCAAGGTACGCGCAACGCCATTGCCCTGCAGCGACTCCACCCGTGCCGTCAGCGCATACCCAGCCACCAATCCTGCCAGCAGCAAGACCAGCCACAACACCATCAACAGCGCAGCACCGCGCATCGTCGCGTGTCCGGCCATCAGGATTTGCTCCGACCACCGGCCAGATAACTGCCAGCCTGCGGCAGCGACACCACCAGCTCGGGCCAATCGCCTTGCACATCAGCAAGCCGCACACGCACCTGCATCGGTAGTGCTTCCGGGTTTTCCCATTGTGGCTGCCACGGCCCCAGCTTGCCATCGTCACCCAAGCTTCTGTAGGCAAATTCGACCCGGGTCAGGCCATCGACCAGTGCTTCGGGCGGGCGCGTGGGCGCTCGCGCTTGCGCGGCTTGCACCAACCGGAACAGCACCTCCAATGCTTGCGTGCCGTTACCTGTATCGCGCAGTTGCAAGTCGTGCAGATGCGGCCCGCCACGGCCCAAATAATCCGGCAGATCCGCGACAAACCGCACCGCCTTGGCCTCGCCCACAAACCGCAGCGAACGCCCGCTTTGCTGATCGAATGCAAACACGATGCCCTGCGCACCACCGATGCGCTGCCGCAAGAACTCGGACACCGCACGCATGCGTTCATTGCGTTGGCTGACCAGTTCGCCGCGCGCCACCGTCGCCCCGGCGGCGCGCACCACACCAAACCCCAAGGCCAATGCGGCAGCCAGCAAAGTCACCGCCAGCAGGACTTCCAGCAAGGTAAAGCCATGTGCGTGCCGGCTCACTGGCCAGGCTCCAACTTGGGCGGCAACACCAGCCGCAACGACGCTACATGCAGCTGCTGCTGCGGCCCGCCATCACCCCATTGCATATCCAGTTGCACATGCAGCAAACGCGCTGCGAACGGATCTTGCGGGGTAGCGCGCGGGCGCGGTTGCGGGTCTTGCCAAGGGATCACGGCCAACTGCCAGTGGTAGCGCCCGTTTTCCAATTCACCTTGCTGCTGCAGTGGCGCCTGCAACAACACCAGCCGCTCCTCCAGCAACGACTGCGCCAGTAATCCCGCACGCCCTGCATCGCCACCTTGACGTACTTGCCGGCTGGCCCCCGACAAGGTGCCTAATAGCAACGTCAGGCCCAGCGCCAACACCGCAAACGCCACCAAAATTTCGATCAAGGTAAACCCCGTTTGAGCGCGCCGCATCATGGCGCAGACCCAACCCGTTGCAACTGCACTTCGCCGGTCAACCAACGCACATCGACATCCCAGCCTGCGCCGTTGGCCTGCAAGCGCAAGCGGCCGCCGGTAGCCGCACCATCCGGAAAAAACCGCACCGCACCGAGTGGTGCGGCAGGGTTGTCCGTGATCCCCAATTGCGCGGCGCGCGCGCCGGTGAATACGACCTCGCCGCCACTGGGCAGTTGTCCGTGCCGGCCCTTGGCCGCGCGCCAGGTGCGGGCGGTTGGGTCGATGATCACATCCTGTGGTTGGCCGCTGGCAATCGCCAAGGCACGTGAAAACCGCATCTGCGCGGCCACCTCCTTGGCCGCCGAACGCAACTCGATACCGCGCAGGCCGCCACTGAATGCTGCCATTGCCAGCAGCGTGGCAGCGGCAATCAATACCAGCACCAGCAGCATTTCCAGCAATGAAAAGCCGGGCACGGGCAATTGCGGGCGCATGCTCACTCGCATACTTGCGCAGGCAGGCTTAGTCGAACTTGAGGTCGGCGTTCACGCTATCGCCGCCCGGCTTGCCGTCGGCGCCATAGCTGACCAAATCAAACGGCCTACCTTCCCCCGGCACCTTGTACAGCATCGGATGCATCCAGGCATCGTTCAAATCTGCAGTTTTGGCATACGGCCCCAACCAGCCCTGGGTGCCCCCCGGTGCGGTTACCAACGCATCCAGCGTGGGCGGCAGTGCGCCGGTATCCATTTTGTACTGGTCAATTTTCTCGGCCAAGGTTTGCAATTGTGCCTGGGTCAATTTGACCTTGGCACGATCACCACCCCCCAAGATGCGTGAGGCGGCAAACGCCACGATGCCGCCAATCAGCACCACCACCACGATGATTTCGATGAGCGAAAATCCGCGCTGTGCGGCTTTCGACATCGATCCTGAAAATTGACGCTTGCGCATAGTAACAATCCGCGAAATGTGAAGTTGCGTAACCAGGCAGCATCCGACATGGATGCCGAACGAATTTGAAGTTTAGCGGCCTCAGCCCACCACATTGGTGAGATCGTAGATGGGCGTCAGCACCGACAAGATCACCACGCCCACCACCACCGCCAACACCAAGGTCACTGCCGGCACCAAAGCCGCCAGCAGACGATCCATCGCCACCGACGTTTCCTGTTCGAACGTATCTGCGGTTTTGAGCAGCATGCTGTCCAGCGCGCCGGACTCTTCGCCCACTTGCATCATCTGCAGCGCCAACCGCGGAAACCGCTTGCCCTTGCTCAGTGCTGCCGACAATCCAATGCCGTTTTTGACCTCAGCCGCCGCTGCATCCACATCCGCCGCCAGCACGCGATTGTCCAACACGTTGCGGGCAATACCCAATGCCGCCAACAGCGGGACACCATTGCGCAACAAGGTGCCCAATGTGCGCGCCAAGCGTGCGGTGTCCAGCTTGGCCACCAACGGCCCGGCCAATTTTTGCCGCAGCAGCCAGCCATCACACTTGAGCATGAATGCCGGATCACGGCGCTTGCGATCCAGCCACAAAAGCATGAGCAGTGGTAGCGCCAAAATCACCACCCACCAATGCCGCACCAGCATGCCCAAGCCCAGCACCGCCTGCGAAAACCACGGCAACTTGGCATCCAGGCTTTCATACATCGCGGCAAATTGCGGCACCACATAGCCCAGCAAAAACAGCAGCGACAGCCCCACCATCAACAACAAAATGGCCGGATACACCAAGGCATTGATCACCCGTCCGCGCAGCGCACTGGCACGCTCCAGATAGTCGGCCAAGCGCTGCAAGGTGTCGTGCAAACTGCCACCGGCTTCGCCTGCACGCACCATATTCACGTACAACCGCCCAAACGTGCCGTGCTGCCGCTCCAGCGCCGCCGACAACGATGCGCCACCGCGCACCGCATCACGAATATCGGTAATCGTACGTTTGGCGGCGGCATCCTCCGGCAGCTCCAGCAAAATTGCCAAAGCCCGATCCAGCGGCTGCCCGGCGCCCAGCAAGGTGGCCAACTGCTGCGTGAATTGCACCAGTTTTTGCCCCGCAAATGGTGCAGGTTTGAACAACCCACGCCACGCCGACGCCCCCCCGCTGCCACTGGCCAGCGCGGCCTCCACCGGCAGATGGCCCTGCTCTTGCAGGCGTGCCGCCACCTCGGCATCACTGGCGGCCTCCATCTGGCCATCCAGCAGTTCACCGCGCACGTTGAAGGCTTTGTAGCGGTACAGGGCCATGACCTTACGCGTCCTCAGTCACACGCAGCACCTCTTCGATGGTGGTTTCGCCGCGCAGGGCTTTGGCGATGCCCACTTCGTACATCGTGCTCATGCCGCCTTGCCGCGCCAGACGCTCGATTTCATCCATGCCGGCATGCCGCATCACCGCACGCCGCACTTCGTCGTCCATCACCAGCAATTCCATGATGGTGGTGCGGCCCAGATAGCCGGTGGGGGACAGTGGCGAGGGCACCGCGCGATACAGGAAAATATCGCCTTGCGGCTGGAATCGGCGCAAGCCGAATTTTTCGATTTCCTCGGGCGATGCCGGATATTTTTCGGCATGGGTGGGCTCAAGCCTGCGCACCAGGCGCTGCGCCAAAATGCCGTTGACGGTGGAGGTCAACAGATAGTCTTCCACACCCATATCCAGCAATCGCGTGATGCCCCCGGCGGCGTTGTTGGTGTGCAAGGTGGACAGCACCAAATGCCCGGTCAGGGCCGACTGGATGGCGATGCGCGCGGTTTCCAGATCGCGCATTTCACCGATCATGATGATGTCGGGGTCTTGCCGCACGATGCTGCGCAGAGCGTTGGCAAAATCCAGTCCAATGGCGGGCTTGGCTTGAATTTGATTGATACCGTCGATCTGGTATTCCACCGGGTCTTCGACCGTAATGATTTTGACCTTGGGTGTATTGAGTTTGGACAGCGCGGTGTACAGCGTGGTGGTTTTGCCGGAACCCGTGGGACCGGTGACCAGCAAGATGCCGTGCGGCTGTTCCAGCACTTTCTGGAAGCGCGGCATGAAGTGTTCGCCAAACCCCAGTTTGGCAAAATCCAGCACCACGGTTTCGCGATCCAGCAACCGCATCACCACCGATTCGCCATGCGCAGTGGGAATGCTGGACACACGCAGATCCAATTCCTTGCCCTGCACCCGCGCCATGATGCGCCCGTCCTGCGGCAGCCGGCGCTCGGCAATGTTGAGCTTGGCCATGATCTTGATGCGGCTGATGATGGCGGCGGTCAGGTTCAGCGGCGGGCTTTCGCCTTCTTCCAACACCCCGTCGATGCGGTAACGCACTTTCAAGCGCGTCTCGAAGGGCTCGATATGGATGTCGGATGCGCGCATTTCCACCGCCCGCTGGATGATCAGATTCACCAACCGAATGACCGGTGCTTCCGAAGCCAGATCGCGCAGGTGTTCAACATCATCGAAATGTTCCTCACCTTCGGCACGCTCGACGATGCCTTCCATCGCACTGCGGCCTTGCCCGTACCAGCGCTCGATCAGCTCATCAATTTCCGAACGCAACGCCACCGCCGGGCGCAGTGGCCGCCCCAGCGCCAAACGCAGCGCGTCCTGCACATACGCATCTTGCGGGTCGGCCAGCAGCACATCCACGCCGGCGGCATCGGCAGCCACCGCCACTGCATGAAATTGCTTCATGAACTTGAAGCCCAGCGTCACCTCCTCGGGTGGCAACTCGGGGACCTCTTTTGCACTGCGCAGCGGCAGCACCAGCTCAGCGGCGCAGGCCTCGGCATGGTCGCGCTCGGACACCAACCCCAGCCGCCCCAGCAGCACCAGCAAATCGCCACCGTCTTGGTCTTGCAGCTTGCGCGCACTGGCCAGATCGGTGTCTTTCAGTTTGCCGCGCTGCAACAGCAGCGCCACAACGCGCTCGTCGGCAGATGGCGTAGGATCGGACAGAACAGCATTCATGCGGGCTTGGTGGCTAGCGGACGGCAAGCAAGAGCGTAACAGGGCGACCGCCGAGACGCGATGGGCACGGGCATCGGACGGACATCCAATCCCGGTGTCCGCTTTGTTCCCCGTTTTGCGCTGTTACACAACAGATGCACCCAATGCGGGTGCCTAACCAAGTGAGAGATGCCAACAATGAAAACGCAAATGACAACACTGGCGTTAGCGGTACTGGGGGGGTTGGGGGCAATGGCGATGCCGGCCGTCAGCCATGCGGGAAATGTGGGGTACTACGGGGACAATTGCTACAACGTCAATCCCGCCTCCATCATCACCGCGGCTGGCCATACGCCAGTTGCCGTCGCATCTCTGGATGCGCCCTCGCTGGCGGGGCTACAAGGCTTGTTCATCAACGGCTGCTATTTCGCAACCAATGCGGCGGTGGACAGCGCCGTAAACAGCGGCATGGTACTGATCTGGCATGACCCCAACTGGGGCGGCCAAGGCAGCAAATCCTTGCCTGGCGGGCAGACCGTACCCTACTCATATAACGGTGGAAATCGATACCAGATCGATTTCCCGTCAGGCTCCCCAATCACCGCAGGCCCTGGTGGCGCGATCAACAATGCCTCGCTGGATAATGGCAGCTCATCCAATCACGGCTATGTCGATGCAGGGTCTCTGCCCGCTGGCTCGCAAATCCTGGCGACACAGGACACCGCAAGCTATGTCACCACCTTTGCCTACAACACCGGTGCCGGCAAAGTGGTGTTCTCCACAATTCCACTCACCTGTTACTTCGCCGCTGGCCCTTGCTCCGGGAATGCCGCGAGTCCCGGCATGCAAGCCTACGCCACCAATCTGATCGCTTGGGCCATCCCTGGCGGCATGGTCACCACCTGCGCCAGCTCCGGCTACACCGGCACGCAATTGTTGTGGTGCGTCAAGATCTGCGAAAGCGGTCTGACCGGCAAGGCACTGGATGACTGGATCCATCGCTGGATCCGCCAGTACCGCCAGCTGCCGTATTGCGCGGCGGGCGGCAACCCGCCACCGGTCTAAGCGGGAATAGCCACGCAGTCACACAACAAAGCCGGCGCAAGCCGGCTTTGTTGTATTGAGTATCGATTGGCCGTCATTTCCCATGCCCCACGTTACAGCATCTGAACAATTCGCATGTCGCGAACCTGGGGAGATCCATCATGAAGCCGTCTCATTCACTCCTGCCATTGTGCGGTCTGGCTCTGCTTGCCACCACGGCGCACGCCGCCGACCGTACTGACCTGCATCAGCGTGACGTGCAGCAACTACGCGCGCAATATCAAACCATCGTGACCAGCCGCGGCACGCCCAGCATGACCAATCGCCGGCATGCACTGTTCTTGGCGCTCGGCGCGGACTCCACTTTATTGATGCGCCGCAGCCAGCAAGATCCCGACGTCCACAACTATCGTTATGACCAGGCTTGGCGCGGCATCCCGATCTTCGGCCAGGGCCTTGCGCTCAGTGAGGATGCCAAGGGCAATGTACGCACCATGTTTGGCACCCAGATAAGTGGTCTGGAGCGCGACATCACCTCCACCACCCCCAAACTCAACCGCGCTGCCGCACTGATTGCCGCCAAACAAGCCACCATCGGGCGCAGCGCCATCAGCCGCATCACCCGCAACGAGTCATCGGATTTGGTGGTGTACATGGATGACGGGGGGCGTGGTCATTTGGCGTATGCGGTGAGCTTTTTTGCCGACTCCGCCGCCGGCGGTCACCCGACACGGCCGATGGTGATCGTGGATGCGCAGTCCGGCGCGGTAATCCAGCAATGGGAAAACCTGCAACACACCTTGGTGGGTACCGGCCCAGGCGGCAATCTCAAGACCGGGCAGTACGAATACGGCAGCGGTGGCCGGCCGTTCCTGGATGTCAAAGTCAGTGGCAGCACCTGCACCATGAACAGCGGCAATGTGCGCACCGTGGACCTGAACTTCTCCAATAGCAATGCCAGTACCACACCATTCAGCTACACCTGCCCACGCAACACCACCCGTTCCGTCAATGGTGCTTATGCGCCGATGAATGACGCGCATCATTTCGGGCGCGTGATTTTCAACATGTACAAGGATTACCTGGGCATGATGCGGCCCTTCAATTACCAAATGGTGATGAAGGTGCATTACAGCACCAACTACGAAAACGCCTTCTGGGACGGCACCGCGATGACCTTTGGCGATGGTGCCAGCACGTTCTATCCCTTGGTCAGCCTGGATGTCAGCAGCCACGAAATTTCGCACGGCTTTACCGAAAACAATTCCGGCCTGCTGTATTTCGGCCAATCCGGTGGCATGAACGAGGCCTACTCCGACATGGCCGGCGAAGCGGCAGAGTTCTATGACCGTGGCAGCAATGATTGGCTGGTGGGTGCGGAAATCTTCAAAGCCGCAGGGGCACTGCGCTACATGTGCAATCCACCGCTGGATGGGCGCTCGATCGACAATGCCAACAACTACACCGCCAGCATGAATGTGCACTACAGCTCGGGTGTGTACAACAAGGCATTCTGCAACCTTGCGCAAACCCCAGGCTGGGGTGTGGTCAAGGCGTTCAAAGCCTTTGCCCGCGCCAACCGCGATTACTGGACCGCATCCAGCACATTCAATCAGGGGGCATGCGGCGTAGAGACCGCCGCGCAGGATTTGGGCTTTAGCAAGGCCGATGTCACCGCCGCGTTTGCAGGTACCCATGTTGCTTGCCCCGCAGCAGGTAGCCTGACCGATGGCAGCATGCTGTTGCCCGACGTCGCCCAGAATGCCTGGTCATCCAGCTATGCCATCGCCGTAGCCACCAACAAACGCGTCACCATCACCATCAGTGGCGGTAGCGGCGATGCGGACTTGTATGTGCGCGCCGGTAGTGACCCTACCCTGAGCCTGTTCAACTGCCGACCGTATTTGACCGGCAATAACGAGGTCTGCACCTTCAAACCGGCTGCGCCTACCACTTACTACGTCAAAGTCAACGCGTACGCGGCGTATTCAGGTGTTACCTTGACGTGGTCCACCAACTAAGTGCTTGGGGGTGGCGCGCCCGCCCACTGCTCTGACTCCGCTTCCAATTGATCTACACAAGGGGAACACCATGCAAACACGTCGTTTATCGCTGGTCATCAGTGCGCTTGCACTGGCTGCCGCCAGTTTTGCCGCCAATGCCGGCATTACCTTCACCAATCTTGGTACCGCAGCACCGCCCGCAACCGTGGGCCCGTATGTGATGACCGCATTTGATACCACGCCGCAAGCGGCAATTGATGACTTCACTTCCGGCATCATCAATATCCCAGGCAGCCCCATTCCGGGCACGTTGGGTGTCAACCCTGGCGTGCAAAAATTCACCGTCGGGGATACTTGGGGCAGTCCGTGGGCACATGGCTATGCCGGCCCCGTCTTTTACAGCACTCAGCAGCAAATCACGCTGACCTTGCCAGCCAATACGCATGCGTTTTATTTTTATACGCAGGGAAATTATTACGGCACCAACACCTTTACCGCCACCACCGATTCGGGGGCCAGCTCCGGTCCGGTGTCGGTGCTGACCGACCCGGAAGTTGATGGCTCCGTAGGCTTTGCCTTCAACGCCACCGCTGGTGAAACCTTGGCCACCATCACTATCAGTGCTCCCGCGGCAGGCGGTTTTGCGGTGGCTGAATTTGGTGTGGACACCGGTCTAAAGCCCACCACCACCTGTGCCAGCTCCGGCTACACCGGCACGCAGTTGTTGTGGTGCGTGAAGATCTGCGAAAGCGGATTGACCGGCAAGGCACTCGATGACTGGATCCACCGTTGGATCCGTCAATTCCGTCAGTTGCCCTACTGTGCTCTGCCGGGTGGCGGCAACCCACCGCCACAGGGAGGGGAGGGTTAACTCAGCCGCGCAGGTGTTGGGATCACCCAGCCACGACAAAGCCGGCGCAAGCCGGCTTTGTTGTGGCAAGGCCGCAGACTCAGTGTCCGTTCTGTAACTGATTCTTCGTTGTATTGAACCAGGCGCGCCCACTGGGGGTGCGGATAGCAATGATGGGGGCACGATGAAGACACAAATGGCAACACTGACATTGGCGGTACTGGGGGGGGTGGGGGCAATGTTGGCACCGGGCGCAAGTGCAGCGGCCAATATCGGCTATTACGATGCAAGTGGTTATTCGGCTGGTGTACCGGCAGCCATTACCGCGCTGGGCCACACGCCGGTGCCCATTTCAACATTGGATACCGCTTCACTCACAGGGTTGAAAGCCTTGGTGCTGACCTCTTGCGGAGGTCAACCCCTGCTCTCCGCCCCGAATGCGGCATTGAATACGGCCGTGCAAAACGGCATGACGTTGATCGTGGAGAGTGGCTGCAGCGCCGAGGCCTCGTCTTCGTTCATCAATAGCCTCAACTTGCCTGGCGCACCGAACTACTCGCCAACATCTGCAGCGGCATATCCCGAAGCCGATGACATTGAAATCCCGGCAGGATCACCGATTACTACCGGCCCCGGTGGCACACTGACTGCGACAAGCCTCGACCGCATCCCGGCAGGTTCTGGCGGACTCTACAACATGACCCATTACTACCCAAGCAGCGCACTGCCGGCAGGTGCCGTCATTCTGCTTACCACTGGCAACACCGATCATGTGGGTGCATTTGCGTGGAGTGTGGGGTCTGGGCGTGTCATCCATACCGAAACCCAAAGTTCATTTGCACTGCCTGGCTCGTACGCAGCTGGCAATAGCGAATCGTTTATCCCGGGCATGGTGACCTACTTCAAAAACTTGCTTTCTTGGGCCAGCGGCCCCGCCACCACCTGCGCCAGCTCCGGCTATACCGGTACGCAGTTGTTGTGGTGCGTCAAGATTTGCGAAAGCGGGCTGACCGGCAAGGCACTGGATGACTGGATCCATCGCTGGATCCGCCAGTTCCGCCAGCTGCCGTATTGCGCGGTGAATGGCAACCCGCCACCGCCGCCGCCGGGAGGGGAGGGCTAACTCAGCTGCGCAGGTGTATTGATCACCCAGACACAACAAAGTCGGCGCAAGCCGGCTTTGCTGTGTCATAGCCAGCAAACACTCGTTTTGTGACGGATTTAGCGCTATCCTGAAAGACACGCGCCCGATAGGGGGTGCGGAATCAAGCACAGGGGCAAAAGTGAACATGAAAACGCAAATGGCAACACTGACCTTGGCGGTCTTGGGCGGGCTGGGGGCGATGGCGATGCCATCTGCCAGTCAGGCGGGAAATGTGGGGTATATCCCGGGTCAAACCTGTAGTGGTGGGGGGGACAAGACAAGCGCTATCACTGCCGCAGGCCATACCCCTGTCGCAGTTGGCACGATCACGCCTGCTGCTCTGGCAAATCTTTCAGCACTCGTCGTAGAAACATGCAACGCATATACCGCTAATGCCGATATCAATAACGCGGTGAACGCGGGTATGGGCCTTGTTATTTCAGACTGGCAACCCGGTACCGGAACAGGTGCACAACTCCCCGGCGCGCCAGCCATTTCCTACACCAGCTATGGGTGCATTTCACAAATCGACTTTCCGCTCGGCTCACCCGCAGCAAATGGTCCAGGTGGCGCGTTAAACAATGGCTCCATGGATGGCGGCAACTGCTCCGCTCACGGCTCTCTAGCTACTGCGTCAGTTCCGAACGGCGTTCAAGTACTCACCACTACCGATGATCCTGGCCAAGCCGTATCGTTGATGTACAGCCATGGTAGCGGGAGAGTGATCTACGCCCCACTCCCTTGGAGTTGGTACATCCCTGGTGGATCAGGTACCGGCAATCCGGCTCAGCCAGGAATTTATGCCTTCATGGTCAATGCAATCGCCTTAGCTGCAGGTGGCGGCCCCACCACCACCTGCGCCAGCTCCGGCTACAGCGGTACCCAGCTGCTATGGTGCGTGAAAATCTGCGAAAGCGGGCTGACCGGCAAGGCGCTGGATGATTGGATCCATCGCTGGATCCGCCAGTACCGCCAGCTGCCGTATTGCGCGGTGGGCGGCAACCCGCCACCGGTCTAAGCGGGAATAGCCACGCAGTTACACAACAAAGCCGGCGCAAGCCGGCTTTGTTGTCGGGATGCGGAGAAGCAGATCCCTCGCTTGGCGAGGGATGGCAAAGCTTGTTGGTGGGTGCTTACCGCAAAAATACCCGCGCATTGCGGAACATGCGTTGCCAGGGCGACTCTTCCGGCCAGTTGGCCGGTGCCCAACTGAAGTTGGCACGCCGCAGGGTCCGTTCGGGGTGCGGCATCATCAGCGTGGCGCGGCCGTCGCGGCTGGTGACACCGGCAATACCATCCGGCGAGCCGTTGGGGTTGGCTGGGTAATGCAACGCGGTCTGGCCGCCTTCGACAAAGCGCAACGCCACATCCACGGCGGACTGGTCAAGACCATTGGCGAACACGGCGCGGCCTTCGCCATGCGCCACTGCCACCGGGATCCGCGACCCGTCCATGCCGCGCAAGAAAATCGACGGCGATTGCGCCACTTCCAGCAGTGCCAGCCGCGCTTCGTATTGCTCGCTGGTATTGCGCTGGAAGCTGGGCCAATGCTCGGCACCCGGGATGATGTCGCGCAACTGCGCCAGCATTTGGCAACCGTTGCAGATCCCCAGCGAGAAGCTGTTGTCGCGGGCGAAGAAGGCGCCGAACATGTCGCGCAGCGTGCTGCGCTCCAGAATGGAGGTGGCCCAGCCGCGCCCCGCACCCAGCACGTCGCCGTAGCTGAACCCGCCACAAGCTACCAAGCCGTGGAAATCGGCCAGATCAACGCGGCCGGCAATCAGGTCACTCATGTGCACATCAAAGCTGTCAAAGCCGGCGCGATCGAAGGCATACGCGGTTTCGATCTGGCTGTTGACGCCCTGCTCACGCAGGACCGCCACCTTCGGGCGTGCGCCGGTATTGATGAACGGTGAGGCCACATCCTCGCTGGCATCGAAGTGCAACACCGGCTGCAAGCCCGGCGCATCGAAGCGGCGCACGCTGTCGCGCTCACTGTCGGCACAATCCGGGTGGTCGCGCAGTTGTTGCATCGCATGGGTGACCGCCCACCATGCATCGAACAATTCGTCCCAACGCCATTGCACCAATTCTTCATCGCCATCGCTGATGCGAACCGTGGGTGCCGTCGTGGGCTTGGCTATGCGCTGGGCACATTCGATCAGACCGTGCTGCGCCACCAGATCGGCAAACGCGGCACGTTCGTCGACGGGCACCTGCACCACGGCACCCAGTTCTTCGTTGAACAACACCCGCAGCGGGTCGCCGGTGCGACCATCGCCCCAGCCGTCGAGGCGGATATCCAGCCCCAGATGCGAGGTGAACGCCATTTCGCACAACGCGGCAAACACACCACCATCGGAGCGGTCGTGATAGGCCAGCAACAGGCCCGCCTCACGCGCATCGCGCACCAACTCGAACAAGCCGCGCAGACGTTGCGGGTCATCCAGATCCGGCACATCGCCACCAAACGCGGGCAGCGCGCCGCCATCGACCTTCGGATACACCTGCGCCAAGATCGAACCGCCCATGCGCTGGCGGCCGCCGCCCAAGCCAATCAACCACAATTCGGAGTCCACCTCGCGCTGCAACAGCGGGGTGAGCTGGCCGCGCACATCCAGCACCGGCGCGAACGCCGACACCACCAGCGAGACCGGCGAGACCGATTTCTGGGTTGTGCCATCGGCCTGATACTGCGCCTGCATCGAGAGCGAATCCTTGCCGACCGGAATACTCAATTCCAGCTCCGGACATAGCTCCATGCCCACCGCTTTGACCGCATCGAACAGCCGCGCATCTTCCCCCGCATGGCCGGCGGCGGCCATCCAGTTGGCCGACAATTTGATGCGGCTGAAGGTCTCCACGGGTGCGGCCATCACATTGGTAATCGCCTCGCCTACCGCCATGCGTGCGGAGGCAGCGGCATCCAGCAACGCCAACGGCGTGCGCTCGCCCACCGCCATCGCTTCGCCGGTATAGCCTTCAAACCCCGACAAGGTGATGGCGCAATCGGCCACCGGCATTTGCCACGGCCCCACCATTTGGTCGCGGGCGGTCAAACCGCCGACCGTGCGGTCGCCGATGGTGATCAGGAAGGATTTGGAGGCCACCGCCGGGTGCGCCAACACGCGCAGCCCGGCCTCGTGTAGATCCAGAGTATCTGTGTCGGTTTCCGGCCATTTGGGCGGCGCCGGATGCGCGGTGTCGCGGTGCATTTTCGGCGCTTTGCCAAACAGCACATCCATCGGCAAGTCGATGGCCGGCGGCTGGCCGGCATACCCCACGCGCAGATGTTGTTCTGCCGTGGCCACACCGACCACCGCAAACGGGCAGCGTTCGCGCAGGCACAGGGCTTCGAACTCGGCCACCCGTGATGGTGCGATACCCAGCACGTAGCGTTCCTGCGATTCGTTGCACCACAACTGCATCGGTGACAGCGACGGGTCGTCTTTCGGAATCTTGCCCAAGTCGATCACGCCGCCCACACCGGAGTCGTGCAGCAGTTCGGGAATGGCGTTGGATAGTCCACCCGCACCCACGTCGTGGGCACTCAGGATAGGGTTGTCTGCCCCCAGCGCCACGCAGCAGTCGATGACTTCCTGTGCGCGCCGTTCCATTTCCGGGTTGTCGCGCTGCACCGAGGCAAAATCGAGGTCTTCCGCCGAATCACCCGAGGCCACCGACGATGCCGCGCCGCCGCCCAGCCCGATCAACATCGCCGGCCCCCCCAGCACAATCACCGCATCGCCGGGGGAGAGCCGCAGCTTTTCCACCTGCGTGCGATCCATCGCGCCCAGACCACCGGCCAACATGATGGGTTTGTCATAGGCGCGGGTCAGGCCGTCGGCCTCGAACAGTTCAAAACTGCGGAAATAGCCGGTGAGATTGGGCCGGCCGAATTCGTTGTTGAACGCGGCGGCACCCAACGGCCCGTCGCGCATGATTTCAAACGCGCTGGCCATGCGCGGGTTGAGGCTGCGCTGGCCTTCCCACGGCTGTGGCAGCGTCGGAATGCGCAGATGCGACACCGAGAACCCGCACATCCCCGCCTTGGGCCGGCCACCGCGTCCGGTGGCCCCTTCGTCACGGATTTCGCCGCCGGCGCCCGTGGATGCGCCGGGGAACGGCGCAATCGCGGTGGGGTGGTTATGGGTTTCCACCTTGATACAAAACGCGGACTCGGTCACCGGCTCGCTGCGGTATTGGCGGGTGTGCGGGTCTGGCCGCCAGCGCGAGGCCAGATAGCCTTCCACCACCGCCGCGTTGTCGCTATATGCCGACAGCGTGTGCTGCGGCGTGCTGGCGTGGGTGTGCTTGATCATCTTGAACAGCGATAGCGGCTGCTCACGGCCATCAATTGTCCACGACGCATTGAAAATCTTATGCCGGCAGTGCTCGGAATTGGCCTGCGCGAACATCATCAATTCCACATCGTGCGGGTCGCGCCCCAGTGCGCCGTAGCGCGCACGCAGGTAGTCGATTTCATCCTCGGCCAGGGCCAGCCCCAGCCGCGTGTTGGCCGCCTCCAACTGCGCCAGCGGGATCACCTCCACGACGCCCGCCGGTTGCGCCGGGAACAGCGCTGCACCGGCCTCACGCGAGTCCAGCAGCGATTGCGTCATCGGGTCATGCAGCAGCTTGGCCAAGGCCGCCTGCGTGGCGGCATCGGCCGGCCAGCCGACCACGTCCAGGCGGGTGCCACGTTCTACCCGCCTGATCGGCAAGCCGGCACCCCGCAGCAGCTCGGTGGCCTTGCTGGCCCACGGCGACAACGTGCCCAGACGCGGCACCACAAAGCGGCTGACGCTACCGGCTTCGGCCGGTGCGTAGCCATTTTCAGCTTGCAGGATACGGCACAGCGCGGTGACATCGGGCTGGCTGCCGGGCTCGGGATCGATCCAGTAGCCATGCCATGCGCCGATCAGGCGCAGGCCGGGGGCGCAGGTTTGCAGACGGGTTTGCAAGCGGTCGCGACGAAACGGCGACAGGGCGGGTGCGCCCTCGAGGACGATCATGTCCGATACAACCGTAGGAACGGGCCGGCCATTGTAGCCGAGCCCGAGACCTCAAGCCGGAGCCGACCTCAGCTGGCGTCCGGATTCTTGTCCAGTGCGTCCAATCGCTGCAACAGGGCATCGGGTGGCAGATAACCGCCCAGCAGCCTGCCATCATCGGTCAGGATCATGGGCGTGCCTTCCAGGCCCATCCGCTGACCGGCGCGGTATTCACGATCCACCGGAGTACTGGCACACGGGCCTTGCGCGACCGGGCGATCGTTCTTGGCATCGGTCAGTGCTTTCTTGCGATCCGCTGCGCACCACACCGCCACCATCTTCTGGTAGTCCGGGCTGCCCAAACCGGCGCGCGGGAAGGCCAGATATTCCACCCGGATCCCCAGCTTGTTGTATTGCGCGATATCGGTGTGGAACTTGCGGCAATAGCCACACTCCACATCGGTCAGCACCACTACGGTGTGCTTGGTCGTGCCGGTTGGGGCAAACACGATGCGGTCGGCTTGCGGCAAGGTTGCCAGCACCTGTTTGCGCACTTTGGCCATCGCCACCTCGCCCATGTCCTTGCGATTGACGATGTCCAGCAGACCGCCCTGGAACAGGTATTTGCCGTCATCGCTGACATACACCACCTGGCCGGTGGCGATGACCTCGCGGAAGCCGGGAATGGGGGCCGGGCTGATTGATTCCACCTGAATCTTGGGATTGATCCGAGTCAGTGCCTCGCGCACGCGAGCCTCTGGTGTGCCTGCGGCGAAGGAAGGCTCCTTCAGCGGTGCAGCCTCGGTACCGGGCGACACTTTTTGCGGGGCCTCCGCGGGTTGCGCGCAGGCAGACAAACTGAAACCGAACAAGGTGGCAAGCAACAGACGCTTCATCACAACTCCGAATAAGCCAACACCGCTTCGACCGTGGAAGCGGACACAAGTTCGCTAGTGTCGCATGGATGCAGCATCCGATCGGCAAGCGCCAGCAGCGCGTTCAGCCACGCGGGTGGTGGCGGGCATGCAAGCTCTGCAAACGCTCGCGCGCGACCAGGGTGTAGATCTGGGTGGTTGACAATGCGCTATGCCCCAACAGCATTTGCAAGGCGCGCAAGTCAGCGCCGTGGTTGAGCAAATGGGTGGCAAAACTGTGGCGCAAGCCGTGCGGGCTGACTTGCGCAGGGGCAACACCCGCCAGCACCGCATAGCGCTTGACCAAGACCCAGAACGCTTGCCGGCTCAACGCATCACCGCCGGGGGTGACAAACAACGCGGTGACCGCGCCGGGGTTGCGCGCCGCCGTCAACAACATTGGGCGCGCCGCTTTCAGGTACTGGCTTAGCCAATGGCCGGATTCTTCGCCCAACGGCACCAGCCGCTCTTTGTTGCCCTTGCCGCGCACCCGTAACACACCCTGCCGCAGATTGACCGCCGTGCCGGGAAGCCCCACCAATTCGCTGACCCGCAAGCCGCAGGCGTACATCAGCTCCAACATGGCGCGGTCACGCAAGCCATTGGCCGTGCTGGTTTCTGGTGCTTCCAGTAGTGCCGCAATCTGGGTTTCAGACAGAGCCTTGGGCAGCAGTCGTGGCAGCGTGGGCGATTGCAGCAACGCGCTGGGATCTTCGCTGCGCAAGCCACCGCGCACGGCATGCGCATAGAACGCATGCAGGCACGACAACAAGCGGGCCGTGCTGCGTGGGCTGTAGCCTTGCTGCGTGCGTTGCGCCAGATGCGCAAACAGGGTTTCCCGCGACAGCAGCAGCACGCCCGGATGCTGCCGCGCCAACGCCTGCAAATCGCTGCGATAGGCCGCCAGCGTGGCCTGCGCCAAGCCATACTCGGCCCAGATCGCATCCAGGAAACGCTCAATCGCCACACCATCGGCATCTGCCAAGGGCGGCAGGTTGCGAATGAATTGACGACGGTCAGCGGGGGTTGGCATGGGGCCAAGGTTAGAGCAAGCGGGTGCGCCTGTATCCTGTGCGGATGACCTCACCGCAACGCTTCCCTACCCGCATCGGCTGGCGACTGCTCGCCCTGCTCTACGATTTTTTCCCGGTGCTGGCACTGTGGTTTATCGCGGCGGGCATCTTCACCTTGGCGCATGGCGATGCGGTGCGCGGCGGTTGGCTAGGTTGGCTGGAATTTGTGGTGCTGTGGCTGATTGCCGGTTTGTATGCGGTGCTCAGCTGGCGGCGCGGCGGGCAGACCATCGGGATGCGGGCATGGCGACTGCGCGTGAGCGATGTCGCCGGCCAGCCGGCACACACGCGAGCACTCTGGCTACGCTTTGCGATCGGTAGTGTGTCGTTGTTGGCGCTCGGATTGGGGGTCTGGTGGGCGTGGCTGGATCGCGAGGGTTTGACTCTGCACGATCGCTTCAGCAACACCCGCATGACCCGTTTGCCCAAAGCTTGAGCTTCAACTGCTGCGCCGGCGGAACATCAGATAGGAAATGCCCAGCATCAACAGCGGCGGCATGGCGTAGGCGATGCGGTAATCGAAATGGTAGATGCCGGCCAGCCTGGAAAAAATCATCTGGGCAACCCAGAACCCCAGCGCAAACACAATGCCGATAAACACGCGCTTGCCGTAACCACCACTGCGCAGCGAGCCAAATGCAAACGGCATTGCTGCCAGACACAGTGCCAGCACGTTGAACGGATAGAACCAGCGGCTCCAGTACACGTTCTCGAAATCACTCGAATCCAGACCGTTGCGCTTGCGATAGTCAATGCTGGTGCTCAGATCACTGCTGGCCATATTGCCAGGCTTGGTCACGCCGGATGCCAAGGCCGATTCATCCAATTTTGAGTTCCAATGTTCTTCAATCACCTTGCTGCGCTGCACAGTCTTGGCATCGAAGCGCGTGCGTTCAATGCCGCGCAACAACCACTGGCCGGCGCGATGTTCGGCGATTTCAACATTGGAAATCGAGCGCAGGCGGCCATCGGCGGCGAATTCGAACAGCCGCACACCGCGCAACTCCAGCCAGCGCTCGCTGCCACGTTGCTTCTGTTCGCCAGTGCGCGCATTGAGGAACATATCGCCTTCGCGCGCCCACAGCCCGCTGTATTTGGACACCACCATGTCACTGTGACGCACCGAGCGAATCATCTGCGCACGTTCGTCGCCCCACGGTGCCAAGGTTTCGCCATTGACCACCATGAGTGCCGTCAGCAGCAGCAGCGAAAACGCTACCGACACACTCAAGCGCTTGCGTGATAGGCCCAGCGCGCGCAGCACAGTGAGCTCGGAGGTGGCCGCCAATTGCCCCAGCCCCAGCAACACGCCAATCACGGCGGCGGTGGGAAACAAGGTGTAGGCGCGACTGGGGATGGTCAAGCCGGTGGCGGCAATCGCGTGATTGATGGTGTACGCACCTTTGCCGACATCGCTCATCTCACCAGCGAGTGCCTGTACTACATCCAAACCCAATACAACGCCCCACACCAGCAACACGCTGGTGACGACCGAGCGCGCGATATAGCTGTCATGCAGGCGTGGCCAATGTTTCATCGCCGCCACCATGCGCGCGCTACGCGACCATCCCGCATGTACAGCCACATCCCCAGACCCAGCATCGGCAGCAACAACCACCACAATCCTGCCGTCGTGGGCAGGCGGCCTTCCGCAATCCATTTGGTGCCCAGCATCATCAGGAAGATGCCGACCAGATAAGCCAGAAATGCCAACAACACCGAGCCATAACGTGCCTGCCGTGGCGAGCTGCGACCCAGCGGAATGGCCATCAGCGCAAATGCCAGTGCCAATAGTGGCGGCGCGATGCGCCAATGTAATTCGGCGCGTGCCGGGGCCGCCGGGTTACGCAGCAGCACGGGGGTAAGCTGGTATTCCGGGGTTTCCAAATTGCGCGGATCATCCGGTGCTGGAAGTTGCAGTTCGTTGCGTGCATAGCGCATCAAGCGATAGTCCAGATCGGCACCACTCGCTGGACCCTCCACCCGAAACCCATCCAGCAACGCCAGCACGCGCTCGCCGTGGTCGCGATACATCTCCCCGGTCTGCGCGGTGGCCACGTCCATGCGGTCGCCACGTTCGCGATAAATGAATACCCGCGCAATCTTGGTGCCATCGTTGGACATCGTGCCCACATAGGCCACCCCGCCATTGGCCATCGGGGTAAACCGACCCGGCTCCAGCCCGGCCACCAGCAAATTCTTGTTGGCTTCGATCACCATCCCGCGCGCCAGACGGTTGGCCCATGGGCCCAATTGCAATGAACACAGCCCCACCAACACCAACACCGGCAACGCCACCAATAGCAATGGCCGCAGTAGCCGACGCGGACCAATCCCGATGGCATGCAGCACATACATTTCCGAATCGCGGTACAGCCGCCCGGTAGCCAACAGCAAGCCCAATAACAACGCCAGCGGCAAAATCAGTGGCAAATAACTAAGCAAGCGCAGGCCCAATTGCGATAACAACAACGCCGGCGGCAGCTTGCCGCGTGCCATTTCACCGACCAGATCGGCAAACACGCCCCCCATGCTGACCATGCCCAGGATCACCAACGACGCCACGATGGCGCGGGTGAATTCAGCGGCGAGGTAGCGGTCCAGCTTCGGCATCGGGCCTGCTTGCTTTAGAATTAGGGGTTGATTGCGGTCACGGCCTGCGCCAAGCGCAGCCGCGTATTGTAAGCCACGTCCGCCTGCATGCCCGAAGGTCCCTGCCTGCAAGCGCCTGCAGATCCGCTGCACTTTTGCCTGGATACCTTGTTCGATGAGTCTCGAATTCCACCTGAACCAGACTTCCCCCACCACTGCCACCGTAGATTGCGTCGTGGTAGGCGTGTTCGCCGATGGCACCCTGGCGCCTGCCGCCAGCGTGCTGGACAGCGCCAGTGCCGGGCGCCTGCAAAGCCTGGTTGCACGCGGCGATGTGTCCGGCAAGACCGGCAAAACCACCCTGCTGCACGACCTGCCCGGCATCGCCGCACCGCGCGTGCTGGTCATTGGCTTGGGCGACGCCGGCAAGTTTGGCGTGCCGCAGTACCTGAAGGCCGTGGCCGATGCGGTGCGCACGCTGAAGACCGGCCCGGTCGGCTCCGTACTGTTCACTCTGAGCGACGTAGCCGTGCAGGATCGCGATGCGGCATGGAACATCCGCCAAGCCGTGATCGCCGCCGACCACACCGGCTACCGCTACACCGCCACGTTGGGTGCGAAAAACAGCAAGCGCGAAGAAAAGGGACTGGTGCGGTTCGAAATCAGCGGCAGCGACACCACTGCGCTGGCGCAAGGCATCGCGATTGCGCAAGGCGTCCAGTTCACCCGCGAAGTGGGCAACCTGCCGCCGAATATCTGCAACCCGGCGTATCTGGCCCAGCAGGCGCAAGACTTCGCCGCGCAGCACACGGGTGTCGACTGCGAGGTACTGGACGATGCCGCGATGGAAGCGCTGGGCATGGGCTCGCTGCTGGCGGTGGCACGCGGCAGCGCGCAGCGGCCGCGCCTGATCGTGCTGAAGTGGAGCCAGGGCGGCGATGCCAAACCCTATGTGCTGGTCGGCAAGGGCATCACCTTCGATACCGGTGGCGTCAACCTGAAAACGCAGGGCGGCATCGAGGAAATGAAGTACGACATGTGCGGTGCCGGCAGCGTGCTGGGCACCTTCGTGGCGGCGGTCAAGATGCAACTTCCGGTCAATCTGGTGTGCATTGCCGCTGCGGTGGAAAACGCCATCGACGGCGATGCCTATCGTCCGTCCGATGTGATCACGTCGATGTCCGGCAAGACCATCGAAGTGGGCAACACCGATGCCGAAGGCCGCCTGATTTTGTGCGACGCGCTGACCTATGCGCAGCGGTTTGAGCCGGCCGCGCTGGTCGATGTGGCCACCCTCACCGGTGCCTGCATGGTGGCGCTGGGCAAATACGCCACCGGCGTGATGACCAAGCGCAGCCACGACCTTGCGCGCGAATTGCTGGATGCCGGCGAAATGGTATTCGACCGCGGCTGGCAGTTGCCGCTGTGGGACGAATACCAACCGATGCTGGATTCCGCATTTGCCGATGTCTACAACATCGGCGGCCGCTGGGCTGGTGCAATTACCGCCGGCTGTTTCCTGTCGCGCTTCACCGACGGCCAGCGCTGGGTGCATCTGGATATCGCAGGTTCCGCCAGCGACGACGGCAAGCTGGGCATGGCCACCGGCCGCCCGGTGGGCATGTTGTCGCAGTGGTTACTGGATCGTTCGGCGGCGTAATGCCCAAAGCCCACTTCTACCTGATCGACAAGCCGCGCTTTCGCGAGCAGCCCTTGCTGCTGGTCTGCGAACTGGCGAAGAAAGCCTACGCCGCCAACGTACCCACGCTGATTCTGGCGCGCGATCCGGCGCAGGCCGAAGCACTCGACGACCTGTTGTGGGCGTTCGATCCCGACGAATACCTGCCGCACCAAATTGCCGGCATGGATGCCGATGAAGACGAAGCGCCGGTGTTGATTGCATCACCCGACACCGATGTGCCGCTGCGCCCATTGCTGATCAACTTGCGCGATGCCGCCCCGCAAGGTGCTTTCGAGCGCGTGCTGGAAGTGGTGCCAGCCGACCCCGCCGCCCGCGAGCCGCTGCGTGCGCGCTGGAAGCATTACCAAACGCTCGGTTTCGAGCTCAAAAAATTCGACATGTGATGCTGCCATGACCACCCTCGATTCCGGCTTCAACCCGCAATCCTTCGAAACCCGTCTGTACGCGCAATGGGAAAGCAGCGGCGCGTTTGCGCCCACCGGAAACGGTCCGGCCTACACCATTTTGCTGCCGCCGCCGAATGTCACCGGCACCTTACACATGGGGCACGCGTTCCAGCACACGCTGATGGATGCATTGGTGCGCTATCACCGCATGCGCGGCTATCGCACCTTGTGGCAGATGGGCACCGACCACGCCGGCATCGCCACCGAAATGGTGGTGGGCCGCAACCTCGCCATCGAGGGCAAGGGCGAGACCCGCGACTCGCTGGGCCGCGACAAGTTCATCGAAAAGGTCTGGGAGTGGAAGCAGCACAGCGGCGATACCATCGAGCGGCAGATGCGCCGGCTGGGCGCCAGCGGCGACTGGTCACGCAGTGTGTTCACGATGGACCCGATGCCATCGAAGGCCATCATCGAAGCCTTCGTGCGGCTGCATGAAGAAGGCCTGATCTATCGCGGCCAGCGCCTGGTCAATTGGGATCCGGTGCTGAAAACCGCGATTTCGGACCTCGAAGTGGTCAGCGAGGAGGAACACGGCGCGCTGTGGTCGCTGCGCTATCCACTGGCCGATGGCGCGTCTTACGAGCATGTGGAAGTCGATGCCGACGGCGTGGAAACCCTGCGCGAAACCCGCAACTATTTGGTGGTGGCCACCACCCGCCCGGAGACCATGCTCGGCGATACCGCGGCGATGGTGCACCCGGACGATCCGCGCTACCTCGCGCTGCACGGCAAGTGTGTGGACTTGCCGCTGACCGGCCGGCGCATCCCGATCATCACCGACGACTATGTGGATCGCGCCTTTGGCACCGGCGTGGTGAAGGTGACCCCGGCACATGATTTCAATGACTACGCGGTGGGTCAGCGGCACAACCTGCCACTGATCAATATCTTCAGCAGTACCGCAAAGATCATTGAAGATCGCGATGACATCCCCGCACAGTACCGCGGCCTGGACCGCTTCGATGCACGCAAAGCCATCATCGCCGACCTCGACGCCGCCGGCCTGTTGGTGGAAATCAAACCGCACAAATTGATGGTGCCGCGCGGCGACCGCAGCGGGCAGGTGATCGAGCCTTACCTCACTGATCAGTGGTTCGTGAAAATGGACACGCTGGGCCAGCGCGGGCTGGAACTCGTCGAAAACGGCTCAGTCAAATTCGTGCCACCGAACTGGGTCAACACCTATCGGCACTGGATGGAAAACATCCAGGACTGGTGCATCAGCCGCCAGCTCTGGTGGGGCCACCGTATCCCGGCGTGGTTTGATGACGCCGGCAAAATCTACGTGGGCCGCGATGAAGCCGAGGTGCGCGCCAAGCACGGCCTGGGCGATGTGCCACTACGGCAGGATTCCGACGTGCTGGAAACCTGGTTCTCCTCGGCCATGTTCCCGTTTTCCACGCAGGGTTGGCCGGAGGAGGCCGCGATGGCCGAGCGCGGCTTTGCGCACACCATCCCGTCCAGCGTACTGGTGACGGGCTTCGACATCATCTTCTTCTGGGTGGCGCGGATGGTGATGATGACCGACCACTTCACCGGCATGGTGCCGTTCCACGACGTGTACATGACCGGGCTGGTGCGCGACAAGAACGGCCAGAAAATGTCGAAGTCGAAGGGCAACGTGCTCGATCCGTTGGACATCATCGACGGCATCAGCATCGATGATCTGGTTGCCAAACGCACCTACGGCCTGATGCAGCCGAAAATGGCGGAAAAGATCGAAAAAGAGACCCGCAAGGATTACCCGAACGGCATCAATGCCCACGGCGCCGACGCGCTGCGCTTCACCATGGCCGCACTGGCCGGCCCCGGCCGCGATATCAAGTTCGACCTGGCGCGCGCCGAGGGCTACAAGAATTTCTGCAACAAGTTGTGGAACGCGACCCGCTTCGCACTGATGAACGTCGGCGACGCCCGCTTCGAAGGCGCGCCGCAAGCGAAGACCGACGCCGAACAATGGATCCTCGCCCAGCTCGAGCGCACCAGCGCGGAAGCGGCCGAGCACTTCGCCAATTACCGCTTCGACCTGCTGGCGCAATGCCTGTACGAGTTCACCTGGAACCAGGTGTGCGACTGGTTCGTGGAATTGGCCAAACCGGCGCTGGGCGGTGACGATGCCGCCGCTGCCACTAGCACCCGCCACACCCTGCTGTACGTGCTGGACGCGCTGCTGCGTTTGCTGCATCCACTCATCCCGTTCATCACCGAAGAACTCTGGCAAGCGGTGGCACCCAAGCTGGGCAAGACCGGCAGCCTGATGTTGCAGCCTTACCCGCAGGCCAGCGCCATTGACACCACCGCATTTGCGCAGGCCGATATCGATATCGAATGGCTCAAAGCCATGATCAGTGCAGTACGCCGCATCCGCAGCGAGTTGGGCGTTTCACCCTCCAAACACATCTCGCTGCTGCTGCGCGGCGGCAATGCCGACGATGCCGCACGCATCGCCCGCTTCGACGCGCAGCTGCGCTTCCTGTGCAGGCTCGACCGCATCGAGACCTTGGCGGGTGAGCCGCCGGCCGCCGCGCCGGCAGTGGTGGGCGAGCTGCAGCTGTTCGTGCCGCTGGAAGGCCTGGTCGACCTCGACGCCGAGCGCGTGCGCCTGGACAAGGAAATCGCCAGGATCAGTGCCGAGAAAGAAAAAAGCGAAACCAAGCTGGCCAGGTTTGGCGCTGGCGTCCCCGCGGCAGTGGTGGAGCAGGAGCAAGCGCGTCTGACTGACTGGAGCGCCAAGCTCGCCGCCCTGACCACACAACGCAGCCGTTTGGCGTAAGCTGATCCACGGCCTGCGTTCTACGCGGGCTCGCCGTACCTGCCGCAAACTCCACAGGGGGAGTTTTCGCAAATGATTGATGTAGGCCTCGTTCCACAAGTGCCGCTGCCTGCTGTCGATCCCTATCGACTCCTGCTCGATGAAGTGGGTGCGTTTGTCTACACCACGGATCGCGAGGGTCGATTTACTTACGCCAACCAGTTGGTGCTTGATCTGCTGGGGCCCAATCTGAAACTGGAAGATGTGCAGGGCAAGTCGTTTACCGACTTCGTGGATATCGGAGAAGCCGGCGACACCATGCGTGAAACCGATTGGCGTGTCCTGCGTGATGGTGAAACCATCGCCCGCGAGGAGGACAACCATATCCACGCCACCGGCGAAACCCGCACCTACTGGTCGGTCAAGAAACCGTTGCGTGACAGCGATGGCAACATCGTTGGACTGATCGGAATTTCTCACGACATCACCGAAAAAAAGCGACTTGAAGACAAGCTCCGCCAACAAAAGGAGTTGTTGGATGTCGTGCTCGATAATGTGGATGCACTGGTGTACATGAAAGGGGCCAACCGCCGCTTTCTGTATGCCAACCGGCATCTGGCCGAGGTGTTCGGACAGCCGATCGAACACATCATTGGCAGGCTCGATAGCGAGTTGATGCCCAAGCATGTGGCCGATGCGTTCTGGGAAAAAGATCAACACATCCTGGCGACCGGCCAGCGCTACACCGGCGAAGAGTCATTGGTTGATAACCAGGGCCGCCAGCGTCACTACTGGAGCGTGGTGGTGCCGTGGGCCGGCGCTGGCGGGATGCCGGCCTTGATCGGGCTGGTGACCGACATCACCGAGCTGCATCAATTGCAGGAGGAACTGCAGCGGCAAATCCGCACCGATAGCCTGACCGGCATCGCCAATCGGCGCAGCTTCTTCGAACATGCGGAAAGCGAATTCGCCCGCAGCCGCCGGCACGGCTTGCCGCTGAGCCTGATCGCCATCGACATCGATCATTTCAAGCGCATCAATGACCGCTACGGGCATCCGGTGGGCGATCGGGTCTTGCGCGATTTTGCCGGATGCGCTGCGCACGCCCTGCGCGAAGAAGATGTCTGCGCCAGAACCGGTGGTGAGGAGTTTTGCATTTTGTTGCCAGAGACCGATCTGAAGCACGCGGTAGCGATTGCCGAACGTATTCGCTTGGCCACTGCGGCCTGCCGCCCATGCCCGGAACACCCGGAGTTGGCCATCACCGCCAGTTTCGGGATTGCCGCACTGGAAGAGCGCACGCCCAGTTTCGACATCCTGTTCTCGCGTGCCGACCACGCCCTGTACACCGCCAAGCAACAAGGCCGCAACCGCTGCTGTCATCAGCATATGGATGGCTCGCCGGCCCCCGTGCGCATGGCCAACCCATAGGTTTTCGGTTGCCATCGGTGTTCAGTTCAGGTGTTCAGTTCAGCAGTTCCATCGCCATCACGATGGCATCTTCGCGGCCATTGTTGGCGGCGGGGTAATAGCGGGGCCGCCGGCCAATTTCGTTGAAACCACTGCGCTCGTACAAGGCGATGGCACGGGTGTTGGACGGTCGTACTTCCAGGAATACCCGCTGCACAGCGTGGCCCCGCGCAATTTTCAACAATGCCTGCAACATCCGTTGGCCCAGCCCGCGCCCTTCACTTCCCGGCGTGGTGCATAGATTCAGCACATGCGCTTCGTCTGCGGCGATGCTGAGCACGCCATAGCCGAGAATTGCGCCATCGGCCCGTTCTTGCAGCCACAGTGCATAGTTCGAATGCAGACAGTCGCGAAAAATGCCGCGCGACCACGGAAACGGATATGCGCGCAGTTCGATGTCCATCACCGCATCCAAATCCGACTCCCGCATTGGCCGCAGGCAGATCGAGGTGACGTCATCGCAGGCGCGCACTTGACTCATCGTGCTGCGCACCGCAGCGTGCGCAAGCGTGGCCACAGTGCACGCTTGGCAGCCGCATTATCACGCAGCGTCGGCAGGACCGTGTGCAAATCAAGTTTTGCCAACAGCGCCTGTGGCTGCAGACCGGCGGCCTTCGCGATGCGTGCCAGCATATCGGTATCCCCTGCCATTGGCTGCGCAATCTCGACGGATGCCGCTGCCGATGTGCGCGGCAAGGCATACACATCCAGCCCCAACTCCCGCAGCACAACACGCTGGTAGGCATCCCAGCTCAAACGTGGGTGTCCTGGACTGGCGTGTGCCGACGCCGAAACCACAACAACGGCCCTGACAACGCATAGGCGGTGGTCGCCGTCAGCAGGGTCACCGCAGGCGCGATCCACAGTGCAATCAACACGGCCACCGCAATCACCAAGGTGAAAAACGGCACCCGATCTGCCTTCGGCCCATGCCCACTACCCTTGAAGCTGTTGTAACGAATCCGGCTGACCATCAACAACCCGGCAACCACAGTGAGCGCCAAGGCAGCGTAGCGCAGTTCTTCACCGGACCAACCAAACTCCTGGCAGACCCACACGAAACTGGCCATCAGACCTGCCGCTGCCGGGCTGGCCAAGCCAATGAACCAGCGCTTGTCCACTGTCCCGACCTGACTATTGAACCGCGCCAGGCGCAAAGCGGCACAAGCTGCGTATAAAAACGCACCTAACCACCCGATCTTGCCCAAGGTCAGGCTGTCTTGCTTCAGCTCCAGCAGCGCCCAGTGATACATCACCATCGCCGGGGCCATGCCGAAACTGATGAGGTCGGCCAGCGAGTCGTACTGCACGCCAAACTCGCTTTGCGTATTGGTCAGCCGCGCCACCCGACCATCCAACCCATCCAAGATCGCCGCCACGAAAATGGCGATGCATGCGGCCTCAAATCGGCCTTGCGAAGCCGCAATAATGGCGAAAAAACCGCCAAACAGCCCCCCGGTGGTGAACAGGTTGGGCAGCAAATAGATGCTGCGCGAGCGCGGGCGGGGGGGCGGAAGTTGTTCGTTCTGATCCATATGCGCAGTGTACGGGGTTGCAGCAAAGCCGTCGCAGTGCTGCAATCAACACTCTATCCCCCCGGAGCCGCCCATGCGCATCGTCAGTTCCCTTACCTGCACCCTGCTGCTGACCCTGCTCGCAGTCCCGGTGCTGGCTCAGCAGCAGCAACGCGTCTACCAATGGAAAGACAGCAGCGGGGTGACTCACTACACCGATACCGCACCCAAGGAAAGCCATAAAACCCGCGATATCGACGTGCGCACCGGCACCACTGCCGGGGCCACCGTAGCCAAAAGTGAAGAGAGCGAGCAATGCACCAATGCCCGCAACAACTTGGCTCGCCTGCAAAGCAGTAACGCCGTTGGCATTGACACCAATGGTGATGGCAAGCCCGACCGCAACCTGACCGATGCCGAGCGCAAATCGCAAGTGACGCTGAACGAAGCCGGTGTCAAAGCCTTCTGCACACCGGCCAAATGATGAAGCAGGTCGGCATGCTGTTGTTCGCCATTGCCGCCGCTGTGGCGGCATGGTGGTGGTTTACCGAGGAAATGCCGCGCCGCCAGCACGCGCGGCAGGTCGCCGCTGAAATGGCGGCCGTGCAGGCGCAGCGCGCCAATGCACTGTACCGCTGGCGCGATGACGCCGGCACTCTGCAAGTGACCCAAGACCCACCCAAAGGCCGCAAATTCGAACGTATCAGCCGTACCCCGAAAGAGGGCATGCAAGTGCATGGTGATCGCCCATAATCCTGAAGCATCGCTGCAGGGGTGGCCGCCGGGCGTGGCAGAATGTGGGCTTTCCCCACGCCCAAACGCCATGCGCCTTTCGCAATTTCACCTTCGCACTGAAAAAGAAACCCCCGCCGATGCCGAAATCATCAGCCACAAGCTGATGCTCAAGTCCGGCATGGTTCGCAAATTGGCCGCAGGGTTATACACCTGGTCACCGCTGGGGCTGCGCGTGCTGCGCAAAATCGAAGCCGTGGTGCGCGAAGAAATGAACCGCGCCGGTGCGATCGAGATGGCAATGCCATCGATTCAGCCCAAGGAACTGTGGGAAGAAACCGGGCGTTGGGCCAAGTTCGGCCCGCAATTACTGAAAATCCGTGACCGCAAAGATCAGGACTACTGCTTTACTCCTACCGCCGAGGAAGCTGTCACCGATTTCTTCCGTCAGGAAGTGGCCAGCTACAAGCAGCTGCCGCTCAATTTCTATCAAATCACCAGCAAATTCCGTGATGAGATCCGCCCGCGCTTCGGGGTGATGCGGGCGCGTGAATTCATCATGAAGGACGCTTATTCCTTCCATGTCGATGAAGATTCGCTGCATGCCGAATATCGCAACATGTATCAGACCTACAGCCGCATCTTCACCCGCCTCGGACTGAAGTTCCGCGCCGTCGCTGCCGATACCGGTGCGATTGGCGGCAGCGCTTCGCATGAGTTCCATGTATTGGCCGATTCCGGCGAAGACGCGCTGGCCTATTGCGATACGTCCGATTTTGCTGCCAACGTGGAATTGGCCGAAGCGGTATCGCCCGGTTCACGCGCCGCCGCCAGTGAAGCCCTGCGTGAAGTGATCACACCCACCCAGAAAACCTGCGAGGCGGTGGCCGAACTGCTGGGCATTGGGTTGCAGCGCACCGCCAAATCGGTGGCCATCATGGGTGTGGATGCCGAGCATGCACCTCAATTTGTATTGGCGCTGGTGCGTGGCGACCATGTGGTCAATGAAATCAAATTATCAAAACTGCCGGGCTTGGCCGACTATCGTTTGGCTACTGAAGTGGAAATTGCCGAATACTTGGGCAGTGAACCCGGCTTCCTCGGCCCGCTCAATGCTGCCAAGCCCATCCGCATCATTGCCGACCGCAGCGTGGCGGCAATGAGCGATTTTGTGGTGGGCGCCAACAAGCCCGGCTTTCATATTGCCGGCGTGAACTGGGGGCGCGATCTGCCCGAACCAGAAATCGCCGATATCCGCAATGTATTGGAAGGCGACCTGGCACCGGATGGCCAAGGCCATTTGAAGATTGCACGCGGCATTGAAGTAGGCCACGTGTTTGCACTCGGCCGCAAATATTCTGAAGCCATGAAAACCAGCGTGCTGGATGCCGCCGGCAAAGCGGTAGCGCCGGCGATGGGTTGTTATGGCATTGGGGTATCGCGCATTGCCGCCGCGGCGATTGAACAAAACCATGACGACAACGGCATTTGCTGGCCGCCCGCAATGGCTCCGTGGCAAGTGGCGGTGTGCGTGATCAACCCCAAAAACGACCCTGCCGTGGTCACCGCCGCCGAAGCCTTGTATCTGGAATTGAATGCGGCTGGCCATGACTGCGTGCTGGATGACCGCGGCCTGCGCCCGGGCTCCATGTTTGCCGATATCGAATTGATCGGCATTCCACACCGGGTAGTGGTGTCGGCGCGTGGCCTGGAAGCCGGCACTTTCGAATATCGGGCACGGCGTGCAGCTGAATCGGAAAATCTGGATCATGGCGCACTGTTGCGACGGCTTTCGGATTGAATTCCCCTAACCATTCGCAGCTACCCCCATTGCCTTGCAAAAAGTGCGGGGCTATTATCCGGTAGTCCACGGATTGGATAATCATGATTTCAATCAATCCCCATTCTCAAGAAGAACAATACCCATGAGCATGAATATCGATAGCTTGAGCCCGCAAGAGCTGGCCGCCCTGATCGCTCGCGCCAACAAACGCAAGAAGGTGCTGGCCAAGCGCAAGCCAGCCGCACAAGCCAAGGCCGCCGTGGCCAAGGCGCTGAAAGCCACCGGCTGGACTTTCGACGAACTGTTTGGCAAACCCAATGCGGCAACTCCGGCTCCAGCCGGCAAGAAAACCCGCAAGGCGCGTGGCCCCAGCAAGAACAAGGGCGTCAAGGTTGCCCCGAAGTATTGCAACCCGGCCAATGAAAAAGAAACCTGGAGCGGTCGCGGGCGTGCTCCGCTGTGGATGTCCTCGGCCATCGCCGCAGGTCACAAGCAGGACGAGTTCCTGATCCGGAAGTAATCCAGGCGCATTGGGACAGCTTTGAAGACGCCGGCGATTGCCGGCGTCTTTGATTGGGCTTGCCGTTGGCACGTTTCAAAGATTGCGGCGTGCACTGACCAGCAAGTTACCAAACAGCAAGCCAGCGAGCAGCGCCATCAAGGTATTCAGCGCAGCCATCGCCGCTTCTTGCCCGGCATTCAGGCTTTGCGCCTGCACCAATGAAATGACTCCACGCAGCGCCACGCTACCTGGCACCAGCATGATGATTCCCGGCAGGCGAATCAACGCCCCAGGCCGGTTAGCCCAGCGCGCATAGGCATTCCCAGCGGCTGTGGTAGCCAAAGCTGCCAGAAACACCCCTGCCTGTGCGTCCAACCATTCTCCACCATAGCGGGAAATCAAATAGCCACTGATCGCCGCCGCCATCACCAATCCATAATCACGGCGGTGCGCTTGGAACAGTACCGCAAATGCGTATGCCGCCACTGCCACCGCACCCCACACCACCCAATCCGGCTGTGGTCGCCAAGCGCGGACGTGGGGTTCGATCCCGAGTAATTGAGCGCAGGTTAGTGCAATCGCCGTACCAATCGTCAAATTGACTACGGTCATCAGCGCCCCGGCAAACCGCGCGGTGCCGGAGACCAGATGCCGACTGGCCAGCTCATTGGTGGCCAGCGCCAAGCTCATCCCCGGTAGCAACACAATCAACGAAGCGATCATCACCGTATTGAGATTCAATTGGCCAATGAAAATACTGACCAGGATCGCAACCGTACCCGCCAACAAGCCCGCCAGCGCCTCGAATCCCTCGCGCAGACGCGGGTGCCGTTGTGCACCCAATACCAATAACCCGATCAATCCACCAATCACGGTGGCGGTGCCAATATCCAACCACGGCAGTCGCAGCAGCCCGGCCACTGCGCCAGAGGCGAGTGCAAATCCGAGCGCCTGCATGACTCGTCCGCGCAGTCCCGATGGCTGGTCCAATGCACGCAGTGCAGCACGACCAACCGGCACATCCATGCGCCCATTGATCACGTCTTCGGCGATACGGTCGGCCTCGCATAATTTGTAAAGATTGGTCTCGCCCAGCCCCGGGCGCAGTAAACGCGTGGTATCCGATTCACCGGCCGGGCGGGTTGGGTCGCTAAACGCCAAAATAATCCCGGTAGGGTTGGACCAAGGCTCACACGCCAATCCCAGTCGCTTGGCCACCAGCTCAATGGCTGCCTCCAGGCGCTGCGAGGTGGTGCCATAGGCATGCAGGTGGTAGGCCAAATCCACCACAAACGCGATGCGTTCGGTATAGGTGGTGGCACCATTGGCGAAATTGACGGGAGCTATGGCTGACATCCGATCAGGATCGCATGCAGACACTCAATTCACACCTGCCCGTCTGCATTTTGTAAGCTTGGCCCGGATATGAGCCAAGTCCCCCGACATTCCCCTCCCGTTGCCAGGCTTGCAGATGATGATGCCGGCACCTTGCGGCTGGGTGGCCGTTGGACCTTGCGCTTTGCCAGTCAGGTCACCGAGGCCCTGGCATGCGTGCCTGACAATTTGCACACGATTGATGCGCGCGGCTGCGAGCGGCTGGACACATTGGGCGTGTTGCAACTGTTGCGCTTTGCTGAACATCGCAAGATGACGTTTGACACCCTGCAGTTTCGCGAAGACCAGCAGGCGCTGGTAGCGGCCATCGAAGATGTGCACGACGATCGCCCGCAACGCAAGAAAGAATATGGGGTGCAGGCGATGTTGGGCCGTGTCGGCCTGGGTTTGGTCAACAACACCCGTGAAATCGTTGCCCTGGTCAGCTTCATGGGCGAGGTGCAGGTCAAGCTTTTGCGTCTGATCAAGCAACCGTGGCGATTGCGGCTTACCTCCACCGTGCACCACATGGAACAGGTCGGCTTGGATGCCGTTCCGTTGGTAGCACTGCTGTCGTTCATGGTCGGTGCGGTGATTGCGTTCCTAGGTGCGATGGTACTGCAGGATTTTGGTGCCACCATCTACATCGTCGAGCTGGTCAATGCGGCGTTCCTGCGCGAGTTTGGTGTCCTGCTCACCGCCATTTTGCTGGCGGGGCGCACTGCAAGTGCGTTTACCGCGCAGATCGGCATGATGGTCAACCGCGAGGAAGTGGACGCGATTCGGGTGCTGGGCCTGGATCCGGTGGATCTGTTGGTCATTCCGCGCTTGCTGGCCTTGTTGGCGATGCTGCCGCTGTTGACATTTATCGCAATGGTTGCCGGCATCCTGGGCGGCATGGCGGTGGGTGCGTTCAACCTCGATATCCCTGCCACTGCGTACATCGCCCGCATGCACGAAACCCTGCACTTGCGGCATTTCGTGGTCGGCATGGTGAAAGCACCATTTTTCGCCATGATCATCGCTTTGATTGGCTGCCTGGAAGGCCTGCAAGTTGAAGGCACGGCACAGTCACTGGGGGAGCGCACTACTTCCAGCGTGGTGCAGGCGATTTCGATGGTGATCATCATCGATGCCTTCGCCGCGTTGTGGTTCATGCAGATGGATTACTGACGATGCCGCAATCGAACACCATTGACGGCGTGGTCTTGGGTGAGGCCCCACTGATTCGCGTGCGCGGGCTGGTCAATCGCTTTGGCGAACAGCTCGTGCACGATGGTGTGGATCTGGATGTACAGCGCGGCGAAATTCTTGGCGTGGTGGGCGGCTCGGGTTCAGGCAAATCGGTCCTGATGCGCTCGATTCTGGGTCTGCGCAAACCCAATGCTGCGCGCATCCAATTACTGGGTGTGGATGCCACCTCGGAAGACCCTGCGGTGCGTCATCACATCGAGCGCAATACGGGGGTACTGTTTCAGGATGGCGCGCTGTTTTCCTCACTGACCGTAGGTGAAAACGTGCAAGTGCCGCTGAAGGAGTACTACCCTGATCTGCCGCGCTCGCTGCGTTATGAATTGGCGCTGCTGAAAATCAAGCTGGCCGGGCTTCCCGCCAATGCCATCGACAAACTGCCGTCACAACTGTCTGGCGGTATGCGCAAGCGCGCCGGCCTGTCGCGCGCGCTGGCCTTGGACCCACCGCTGTTGTTCCTGGATGAACCTACCGCCGGGCTCGACCCCATTGGGGCTGCCGCATTCGACCAGTTGATCCTGACCCTGCGCAATGCGCTGGGCCTTACCGTGTTCTTGATCACCCACGACCTCGACACCCTGTACACGATCTGCGACCGTGTGGCGGTATTGGCTGACCGCAAGGTCATTGCCACTGCCCCGGTGGCCGCGCTGGAACAGCTCGACCATCCGTGGGTGCAAGACTATTTCAATGGGCCACGCGGGCGTGCTGCGCGGGTGGTAACAGAAGGAAACCCCTGATGGAAACCCGTGCCAATTACGTGCTGATCGGTGCCTTCAGCTTGGCCACCTTGGTGCTGGCGCTGCTATTTGCCTTGTGGGCCAGCAATTTCTCATCGTCGCGCAATTTTCGGCAATACCAAGTGGTGTTTAGCGAGCCGGTCACTGGCCTGACTGAAGGTGGCAGTGTGCAATACAACGGACTGGCGGTGGGTACCGTGGAAAACCTGGCGCTCAATGATACCGACGCTCGCCAAGTCATCGCCATTCTCAAACTGAAATCCAATACCCCGGTCAAGGTGGACACGCGAGCCAAGCTCTCGCAACAAGGCATCACCGGTGTACCGTTCATCCTGCTCAGCGGCGGCAGCCCCAACGCAGCCAGACTGGAGGCTGCGCCGGGACAAGACCTGCCCATCATTCGCACCGAACCATCGGCCCTGCAAAATATTTCCGATACCGCCAATCGTTTGGTGGCACGCCTCGATCAGTTGCTCAGCGATGACAACATCCGGCGCATCACGGCGACGCTGGATAACCTGGAAAAAACCACCAATACCCTGGCCAACCAACGTGAGGACATTGGCAAATTGATCGTCAATGCGCGCGATGCCGCCGCCAGCATGAAGACCACCTTGGATACTGCCAACGGCACCCTGCAAGGGCTCGATCAAAATCTGGTGCAACGCCTGCCGGCTTTGCTGGATAAGTTGGATGCGGCCGCCACCAAGCTGGAATCTACCGCCGGCAATGCCGATGCATTGCTTGCTGAAAATCGTCCGGCGATCAAAAACTTCACTCGCAACGGGTTACCGCAAGTGGAACCCACCCTGGTCGAATTGCGCGGCTTGATCCGCGACTTGCGTGCCCTCAGTGGCCGCCTGCAAGGCAACCCCGCACGCTACATTCTGGGCCGCGAGACGCCCAAGGAGTTTGATCCCAAATGAGCCGCCTGCCCCGCCTTGTCGCCGTCCTGCTGGCGATCAGTCTGCTCCCCGCTTGCAGCAGCCTGATCGGCGGCCCCAAGGAGACTCCCAAGCTCTATGCGCCGGTGCTGCATCCACAGGCCAATGCGGCATGGCCGCAAGTGGTGTGGTCATTGGCCACCTCGCGCAGTGCCAGCATGCCAATTCTGGAAGGCCCCGGCATCCTGGTCAGCCCCACGCCGGGTGAATTGCAGGTGTATCGAGGCGCACTGTGGGCGCGTAGCCCAAGTGAGTTGGTGGAAGACAGCGTGCTGCACACCTTGGAGGCTTCCGGCAAGATTGCCGCGGTGGCGCGCCAAAACAGCGGGATGGATGCCGACTACCGCTTGCTGCTGGAAGTCCGCGAGTTTCGCGCCGACTACACCGGCAATGCAGTGCCGGCAGCCCGTCTCGATATCAATGCCAAACTCCTGTATGCCAACGACCTGTCGATTGTCGGCAGCCGCAATTTTCAACTGACGCAACCTGCCAGCGATACCGAGGTTGCCAGCGTGGTCAGCGCGTTCGGGCAAGCATTGGATCGCTTGGCAGGGCAAATTGCCGGCTGGGCTTTGACCACTGGGCAGGCGCACGAGCAGGCGGCGCATCGCCCCGCAACGCGGCGCTGATGCGTGCAAATTGCGGTTCTGGATTGCCGGCTCGAATCAAAGCCCGGACAATTGCAGTGAGTCCAAGGAGATCCGCATGAACCAGCCTGCTACCGCGTCCATCGAACGCGACGTGATGGAATACGACGTCGTCACAGTTGGTGGCGGCCCTGCCGGGCTGTCGTTTGCCATTCGACTCAAGCAACTCAATCCCGAAACCACCGTGTGCGTGATCGAAAAGGCCAGCAACATCGGCGCGCACATCCTGTCCGGTGCAGTGATCGAAACCGGCCCGCTGGATGCGCTGCTGCCCAATTGGCGCAGCAATCCACCGCCGATTTGCATCGATGCCAAGCATGATGAGTTCTGGTTGCTCACCAAAACCGGCGGCCACAAATTGCCAACGCCGCCAGGTATGGCCAATCACGGCAATGTCATCATCAGCTTGGGTGCCATGTGTGCATGGCTGGCACCGCAGGCAGAAGCATTGGGCGTGGAAATCTACCCCGGCTTTGCGGCAGCCGAAACCCTGCATGACGCATCCGGCAAGGTCATCGGCGTGCGCATCGGCGATATGGGTGTGGCCAAGGACGGCGCGCACAAACCCGGCTTCACCGCCGGCATTGATATCCACGCCAAAGTCACCGTGCTGGCCGAAGGCGCACGTGGCCACTTGACCAAGCGTCTGATCAAACGCTTCCAACTGGATGCCGATTGCGACCCGCAAGGCTATTCGATTGGCATCAAAGAGCTATGGCAGGTCGCGGAAGAGCGCGTGACACCCGGCAAAATCGTGCACAGTTTTGGCTGGCCGGCCGATAGCCACACCTATGGCGGCAGTTTCCTGTATCACCTCGACCAAGGCCGAATTGCGCTGGGCTATGTCAGCGGGCTGGATTACACCGACCCCAACTACAAGCCATGGGAAGCATTCCAGCAATGGAAAAATCACCCGATGGTCAAACCTTTGCTGGACGGCGGCAACATCCTGTCGGCCGGCGCGCGTGCGATTGTCACCGGCGGTTATCAATCCTTGCCCAGGTGCGACATGCCCGGCGCATTGCTCATTGGCGATACCGCAGGGTTGCTCAACGTGCCCAAGGTCAAAGGCACTCACCAGGCCATTCGCAGCGGCATGTTGGCCGCCGAACATTTGGTGAGCAGCGCATTACAAGCAGACGGCTTTGACGCCAAGTTGCGTGCCTCCGACGCTATGGCGGAATTGAAAACTGTCCGCAATATCAAACCCGCGTTCAAGAAAGGGTTGTGGTTTGGCATGCTCAACGCCGCTTGGGAAACCGTCACCAATGGTTATTCACCGTGGACCTTGAAGAACAAAGCGGACTGGTCATCACTGCACAAGCTCGGCCAGTTCGAAGCTCCAAAGCGCGACTATGTGGAGCGCACGCTGATTCCGCGTGATCGCCTGCAAAGCGTCTATTACGCCGCCACCTCGCACGACGAAGACCAGCCGGTGCACCTGCATGTGCTCAACACCGACGTCTGCGTCAGCCAATGCGCCAAAGAATATGCCAACCCATGCACCCGCTTCTGCCCTGCAGGTGTCTATGAAATGGTGGAAGATGCCGCCGGCAAACGCCTCCAGGTCAACGCCGCCAATTGCGTGCATTGCAAAACCTGCGACATCAAAGACCCCTACGAAAACATCAACTGGGTCACCCCGGAAGGCGGCAGCGGGCCGAATTATCAGAATCTTTGAGCCCCTGCATGACGTCACATCAGGCGCAAAACAGCCGATACCGTGAGCTTTTCTGAGTTGCCTATGCGCCAGTGGACACTCCATTTCCGCACCGGAACCGAGAGCTGACCCTCCAAGCTGCCGTCATGCAGGCAAGGGGAACCCCATTGATCCTGCCCCCATTCCACGAACGCCCGTCCAAACAGCCTGGCTTGGGGCAAGCTCAGCTCTGCGGTTTGCTGGATGGCACTAAATACCCACTGCCCCGCAACGCTGCGCTCCAGCTATAGTCACGTCATGCACAAGTTCACCTCGGCCATGGTGGCCATATTGGCAATGGCGCTGTGCGGTGTGACGGCTGCGGCACAAACCGCCAACCCGCGTCCCAGCCCGCTACTGCAGCGCTCACCCATCAGGATTGCCGCACCCGACCCGGCATTGAAAGCGGCGTTTGATGCCGCATCGCGTGGCGGTTTGAATGACCTGGCGTTGGCCGGTTTCAGCAGCCAGCCATTGGCGGCGTGGCTGGAGTACGCCTCGTTGCGCAAACAACTGGACAGCTTGCCGCTGGTGCGCGGCAATGCGTTCCTAGCGGCGCATAAAGGCGAGGCCGTGGGTGATGCCTTTCGCAACGAATGGCTGAACGCGATTGCCAAGCGCAATGAGTGGCCAACCTTTTTGAATTTGTGGGATGCCAGCATCGACGATGCCGGCCTGCGTTGCCAGCGACTCACCGCCTTGGCTGCCAGCAACCGCATCGACAAGACGTGGACGAATGATGCGCAAGCACTGTGGCGCAGCAGCGGCAAATCCCTGCCCGGCAGTTGCGATGCCCCGTTTGCGCTGCTCGCAGCGCGTGGCGAATTGAGTGATGCGCTGCGCTGGCAGCGTTTTGATTTGGCGGTCAGCGACGCACAACCCGCCGTGATGCGCAGCATTGCACGCGGCCTGCCTGCCGCTGATGCCGCGCAGGCCAATACGTATGCGGCGTTTTTCGATAAACCCGATGCCGCGCTGGACACTTGGCCAAAAACACCGCGCAGCCGCTTGGTGGCCTCCATGGCGTTGGCACGCCTTGCCAAAAGTGCGCCGGATCGCGCCGAAGCGTTGCTGCCATCGGCCGCAAAAGCATTGGCGTTTGGCGAGCCGGATAATGGCCGCGTGCTGGCGCAAATCGCGCTATGGACAGTGGCCTCGTATCTGCCGGAGTCCGCACGCCGGCTGGCCGCGGTGCCGGAATCGGCCTTCGATGACAACCTGCGCGAATGGCGCGTGCGTGAGGCACTGACCCGCAGCGATTGGCCTGCCGCCCTGGCCGCCATCCGCAAGATGCCCGATGCCCAGCGCAACGATTCACGCTGGCTGTATTTTGCCGCCCGCACCAGCGAACTCGGTGGTGATAGCGCAAGCGCAAAGGCGTTGTATGCGCAAGCGGCACGCAAGACCGATTTTTACGGCTTTCTGGCCGCCGACCGTTTGAACCAGCCCTATGCCCTTTGCCCGTGGCAGCTGGATGCCAGCGCCGCCGCCAAAGCCATCGTGGCACGCAGTCCGGCCATGGTGCGCGCCTTGCAGTTGTACATGCTGGACCGTAAAGGCTGGGCAGTGCGCGAATGGAACGACGCGCTGTCCGGCTTTACCGATGAGCAGCGCCGGTTGGCAGTGGAAGTGGCGCAGGACAATGGCTGGTTCGACCGTGGCGTGTTCGCGCTGGTCAATGTGGGCGGTAAACGCTATCCGGACGAACAACGTCTGTATCAGCTGCGTTTTCCGCTGCATCACGAGGCCAGCATCCGCCGCGAGGCCACGCGCAACCATCTGGACCCCGCGTGGGTGGCCGCTGAAATCCGCGCAGAGTCGGTGTTTGATTCCAATGCGCGCTCGGCCGCCGATGCGCGTGGCCTGATGCAAGTCCTGCCCGGCACCGGCGCCAGCGTGGCCGCCAAGCTTGGGCAGGCCTGGGGCGGCGGTGACAGCCTGTTTGATGCCGACACCAATATCACCCTGGGCAGTGCCTATCTGCGGCAATTGATGGACCGCTATGGCGGCAAGCCCTATCAAGTCATCGCCGGCTACAACGCCGGCCCGGCACCGCTGAACCGCTGGGTGAGTCAACGTCCGGATTTCGACCCAGACCTCTGGATCGAAACCATCGGCTACAAGGAAACCCGCGAATACGTCGCCCGCGTGCTCAGCTTCAGCACCGTCTACGACTGGCGTCTCAACGGCGATGCCCTGCGCCTGTCCGACCGCCTTTTGGGCATCACCACCGGCCCGCGCAAGGGCTTTGAATGCCCAGTCCCTGACGCGGTAAAAACCGCAGCGCCACCTGCAGTAGCGCCACCTGCCAACAAACCGCAAAAACGCCGATAAACCCACATGCCCACGCCACTTCCAGCCACCACCCAAACCTATCTCGTCGGCGGCGCCGTGCGCGATGCCTTGTTGGGGCTGACGCCCGGCGACCGCGACTATGTGGTGGTGGGCGCAACCGTGCAGCAGATGTTGGATGCCGGCTTCAAGCAGGTGGGCCGGGATTTCCCGGTGTTTTTGCACCCCGACACCGGCGAGGAACACGCGCTGGCGCGTACCGAGCGCAAATCCGGGCGCGGCTATACCGGGTTTGTGGTGCATGCCGACCCATCGGTGTGTTTGGATGACGATTTACGTCGCCGTGATTTCACCATCAACGCGATTGCGCGTGCCGATGATGGCCATTTGGTGGATCCATTTGGCGGTGTGGCCGACGTGCAGGCGCGGGTGTTGCGCCATGTCAGCGAAGCGTTCACCGAAGACCCATTGCGGATCCTGCGTGCGGCACGGTTGCTGGCACGGTTTGCGTCGCTGGGCTTCACCATCGCCCCCGAAACCTTGGCGCTGATGCAGCAAATGGCCGCGAGCGGCGAATTAGACGCACTGGTGCCGGAGCGCGTATGGCAAGAATTGGGCAAAGCCCTGCGCAGCACCAAGCCTTCGGCATTTTTGCACACGCTGCGGCAAGTCAATGCCCTGCATGCGGTGCTGCCTGAAGTGGACGCCCTCTACGGCGTACCGCAGCGCGTGGACTATCACCCGGAAGTGGATACCGGCACGCATCTGGAACTGGTTTGCGACATGGCTGCGCAGCTGGCTCCGGGCGAGGATGCCATTGGCTACGCCGCGCTCTGCCATGACTTGGGCAAAGCCCTGACACCGGCCGCAGAATGGCCACGCCATTTGCTGCACGAGCATCGCGGCGTCGCGCCCGCACAGGCATTGAGTGAGCGCTTGAAAGTGCCCGCCGAATATCGCGAGCTGGCGATGCTGTGCTGCCGCGAGCACCTCAATGTGCATCGCATCGACGAACTCAAACCCAGCACCGTGCATGACTTGATTGCGCGCTGCGATGGCTTTCGCAAACCGGCCCGTATCGACCAGCTGGCCACGGTATGCGAAGCCGATGCGCGTGGGCGGTTGGGCCATGCTGAAATCGCGTACCCGCAGGCCAACACCTTGCGCCGGTTGCATGCGGCGGCGCTGGCGGTGCGCAGTGATGCCATCGCGGCACAAGGTATCCGCGGCCCTGCATTTGGCGAGGCATTGCGCAAGGCGCGTAGCGCCGCGATTGCGGCGGCTAAATCGTAATCCGCCAGCCTTGCTTTTCCATCGCCCACATCAACAGCCACCAAAACGCGACGAACACCACCGCCACGGTCAATGACGCGAGTTTGCCCGCATCCAGCACCGCCGCAGCCTGCGCATAGCCCACGGCAAATACGCCCAGTTTTTCGAAGACACAGGCCATCAACCACGAACCGGCATACGCGGTGATGGCATTGATGCCCATGCTGCGGCCCAATGGGTACAAACCGCGCAGATCGAACAACCAATGAAACAGTACCAGCAGCAATAGCGACCAGCCGGCGGCGTACACCACATATGACGAAGTCCAGAGATTCTTGTTGATCGGCATCAGCAGATGCCACAGCCAGCCGATGGCCAACGCCACGACGCCGGCAAGCAACAAACGGCTGCCGCCATACTCACGCAACCAGCTACCTGCGCGCACGCCAAGCAGGGTGGTGGCAATCGCCGGCAAGGTACTCAGCAAGCCTTCGGGGTCATGCGCTTTGCCGGTGGCGGCATCGAATTGATAGTTGTGCACGCCCGCCAACCAAGTGTCGATGCGGCTGGCCAGGTTGTCCCACGGCACATAGCCGCCATTGCATGCGAGCAGCACCCAATAGCCCAGCAGAATGCCGCCGATAACCGCCCATTGCATGCGTGGGTGCAGCGTCAACGCCAGCGTAGCGGCCACGCCGTAGCACAGGCCGATGCGCTGCAAGACACCCCAGACGCGGAAGTGCGCTTTGTCGTAGCCCCACATGGCCACCAGATACAGACCCATGCCCACTACCACCAACCGCAATGCGCGCAACCACAGCTTGGATAGCGATCCCCCCGGGCGCAGGCCCAGCGCAATCGAGACGCCCACCACAAACAGAAAATGGGGAAAGATCAAATCGGTGGGTGTGAAGCCATTCCATTCGGAATGCTCCAGCGGTGCAAAGACATGATCCCAACTTCCGGGATAGTTGACCAACAGCATCGCCACCACCGCCCAGCCGCGCAGCACATCCACCGAAACAAAACGCCGTGGCGCGGTGTTGGCCACTATCTGCATCGTGATGCTTTCCTTTCAGTTCCTGGATGACAAGCGTCGATCCACCCACAGCAACAGATCCCGCAGCGGCGTGAATGCGGTAGCAAGACCGATCAACACCCCGATGGTATTGGCCAGTGCGTCATAGCGATCCATGCTGCGGCCCAACCCCATGGCCCCCTGCAAAAACTCCAGCGCAATGCCCATCAACACGAACAGCAAGCACACAAATGCCCACGACAAGCGCCGAGCAAATAACTGCACCGCAGTGGCCGACAGCAAGGCATACGCAATGAAGTGCTCGCTTTTGTCGCTCATCGACAGCGACGGCAAATCCTTGCCCGGCAACAACTCACCGGCAACCACAATCGCGATGGCCAATATCCACAGCACCATCCATGCACGTGGGTAATGGAAAGGCTTGAGTGAGCGCCCAAAGTGGCGCGGCGGTGTTGTCATAAGTGGTGGCTCAAGTCACCCAGCAAGAACGCCGCATCCAGCTCCACACCGCGCTGGAAGCCAATCGCCTGGAAGCGCTCGCCCATTTCACTGGGCAAGGTCAGGTGTTTGACCTGCTGACGCAGATTGTGGCGCGCCACCTCATCGGCGGCCTGCGCTTCTGCCGCCTGCAGATGTCGCTCCAGGCCATTGCCCAGCAAGAAACTGGATTGCGAGCAATAGCCACTGAACTCGAAGCCCGCCCCCACGCAAGCTTCCGCCACCGCAGTGAAATCCACCGACGCGGTGATGTCCTGCAGGCCCGGCCATGCGAATACGTCGTTGGTCACATGCTGCTGGCGGAAGGCGCGCAAGGTGCCATCACTGCGTTCGGGCTGGTAGAACTCGCTGCGTGCATAACCGTAGTCGATCAACAGCAGCGCGCCGTTTTGCAGCCCCCCCACCACCGCCTGCATCCAGTACGGCAATTGCGCCAAGGCTTCGCTGCGATAGCCTTCTGGCAGAGGTTCTGGCAAGCGGCGTTCGATATTGCGCACCGCGCCAATCAACATTGCATCGGCGGGTTTTTCAGTACGCACAAAGCGCCCTTCGCCATCCAGCGCGACGTGTTCTTCCATGACCTCGCCCGCGCGAATCACAAAGCGCGGCACCGGCAGTGCGTCTATGACTTCATTGGCAAACAACACGCCATTCCAAATCTCTGCAATCGGCCCATCCAACCATTCCACACGCGCAAACAATTCAGCAGGAAGCTGCGCCTGCAAGCGCTCGCGCTGGCGCTGGCGCAGGTCGGCGCTGGGTTCCAACATCGCATAGCGCGCTGGCAGCACGCCGATGTCCTGCAAGGCCAGCAGGCAACTTTCGGCAAACGCACCGCTACCGCCGCCCAACTCCATGAACACCGCGCCTTTGCCTGCCTGCCGCAAGGCAGGGGCAATCGCGGTGGCCACGCCAGCCGAAAACAAAGGCGAGCGCTCCGGCGCGGTAATGAAGTCCCCGCCCTTGCCGAATTTATGTGCCCCGGCGCTGTAATAGCCCAAACCCGGCGTGTACAACGCCAGCTCCATGTACTTCCAGAATGGGATGCTGCCGCCGGCGGCGATGATCTGCTCCTGGATCACCTCGCGCAGATGCGCGCTATGTGCTTGCGCATCGGCAGAAGGCGCGCCCAGCGGACTCATGGGTCTACCCGCAGGCGACGGCCCGCGCTTTGCCCGGGGCCGGAAAACACCCGCACTTCAATCGCACGAATGCGGTGCTGGCGCAACTCGTCGCGATCGGCCGTCAGCCGCGTCAAAAAATGTGCGGCAAATTCTTCCAACGTGACATTCTCGATCGGCAACAGCAGTACATCGGCGCGCAAAAACGGAATGCGCTGGCCATTGAACACCGCGATCACATGCTCGCCCTGCTCCTCAATCTGCAGGTATGGCGAGCGTGTGGGCAGGATCATCCATTCGTTCAATTCACGGCACAGCGCAATCACGGTGTCTTTGTAGATGCCATAATCAAAGCACATGCCATTGCCCAGCATGTGCGCTTCGATGTCCACTTCCACGCGGAAATTGTGGCCGTGCAGGCGCTCACGCTCGCTGGCAGAAAAAATGGTGAAGTGCGCGGCCGAAAATTTCATCGCCTGCTTGGCAAGGCGAATGGTCACCGTCTCGTTCATGCAAAATCCTTGTCGCTGATATCACCCAACTGCGGACGCATCACGATGTCCTCGATCACCGTGCGCGCGGACATCACCCACGCCATCCACGCCGCCTCAGCGACATCATCTGCCGGCATCAGACGCGCGTCCGGCAGTGGCACCCCCGCCCAGGAATCGGTCAAGGTGGCACCCGGCAACAGCGCCACCACGCGCACGCCATGCGGCTTCATTTCTTCACGCAGATTGCGCGAAAACCCATACAACGCGTGCTTGGCAATGCTGTAGGCACCTCCATTGGGATACGCCGCAATCGACGCGGTACTGCACACGTTCAGCACCATTCCGCGGCGCCGTTCGATCATCGCCGGCAACAGTCGTTTGCTCAGCCGATACGCGCCAAACAGATTGGCTTGCAACATGTCCAGCAAGGCATCGTCGTCTTCATTGCTGATCTGCCCCGGCCGATATGCGCCGGCATTGTTGACCAGCAAATCCACCGCGCCATGCCGGGCCAACACGGCTTTCGCCAACGCATCGACCGATGCCGCATCGCGCATATCGCAGGCATGCGTTTCAATGCCGGCAACGTCCACGCGCAATGCCGCCAAGCCGGCTTCCCCGCGTGCGCAGGCAATCACCGTGCAGCCTTCGCGTGCGAAGCGCGCCACCATGGCGCGACCAATCCCGCGCGACGCGCCGGTGACCAGCACCACGCTCACGAAAAACTCCCGCGCTCGATCTGCACGCCCACCGCCGCCGCATTGGCCAGCGCATCGGGCTTGGCAAGTTTCAGGCGCACACCCTTGGCCCCGAACTCGGTCAGGATCAAATCGGCGCAGCATTCGGCCAGCGTTTCCACCAGCATGAAATCGGTCTGCGCGATGTAGCCAGCCAACCGCGCACTCACCGCTTCGTAATCCAACGCATCGGCCAGCGTGTCACTAGTGGCCGCGATGCGGTTGTCAAAGCGCATGTGGATGTCAAATAGCAGCGGCTGCGGCGTGTGGCGCTCGCGGGCATGCACCCCAATCAGGGCGTCGATGCGCAGGCCTTCGATAAAAACGATGTCGGTCATGGAAACAGGATACCGGCTGAACCCTGCCCGTGGCGGCGAGACCGTTCGGTGAATCGCGTAGCGGCATTTCAAGCCGCGCAGCGAATACCCGGCTATCTCGCGACGACTGCCACTGCCCGGCTCACACCAGCGGCAGTTCTGCCATATCCCAGCGCGGCACGGCGCGAATGGTGGCGTCCTCGTGCTGGCCGGCGACCAGCCGCAGCGCGCCGGCATACGCAATCATCGCGCCATTGTCGGTACACAACGCCGGGCGTGGGAAGCAGGCGCGGCCGCCGCGGCGTTCGCACATTTCGGTCAATTTGGCGCGCAGGCGCTTGTTCGCCCCCACCCCACCCGCCACGATCAGCGTGCCGCACCCGGCCGCATCCAGCGCGCGCGCGCACTTGATCGCCAGCGTATCGACCACCGCATCCTCAAACCCGCGCGCAATGTCCGCACGGGTTTGCGCGCTCTGGTCGCTGCCTTTCCATGCCAGCAAGACCTGCGTTTTCAAGCCGCTGAAGGAAAAATCCAAGCCGGGGCGGTCGGTCATCGGGCGCGAAAACTTGAACACTCCCGGCGTGCCGGATTCGGCCAATTTGGCCAGCTGCGGGCCGCCCGGGTACGGCAGGCCCATCATTTTTGCGGTTTTGTCGAAGGCCTCACCGGCGGCATCGTCCAGCGTTTCGCCCAGCAGCCGGTATTGACCGATGGCGTCCACCGCCACCAGCTGAGTGTGCCCGCCCGAGACCAGCAAGGCCACGAACGGCGGCTGCGGCGCGTCATCCTCGATCAGTGGCGCCAACAAATGCCCTTCCATGTGATGCACGCCGATGGCGGGCACGTCCAGCGCCCACGCCAGCGAACGCGCCACCCCGGCGCCCACCAGCAAGGCGCCCACCAGCCCGGGGCCGGCGGTGTAGGCCACACCGTCGATATCGCCCATCCCCAAGCCCGCTTCGGCCAAGGTTTGCCGGATCAGCGGCAGCAATTTGCGCACATGGTCGCGGCTGGCCAGCTCCGGCACCACCCCGCCGTATTCGGCGTGCAGGGCGATCTGGCTGTACACCGCATGCGCGCGCAGGCCCGCCGCGCCGCCAATATGGGTGTCATACACGGCAACGCCGGTTTCGTCGCAGGAAGATTCGATGCCAAGGACTTTCATCCTCCTATCTTGCGCCGGAAATGATTTGACTGCTATCATGCGCGGCTCGCCCACCAGACGGGCGGTTTCCCAGAATCGAGATTTCCCCGATGCCCAGCGTCAAAGTCCGCGAAAACGAACCCTTTGAATTTGCCCTGCGCCGCTTCAAGCGCACCTGCGAAAAGGCAGGCGTGCTGGCCGAAACCCGCAAGCGCGAGTTCTACGAAAAGCCGACCCAGGAACGCAAGCGTAAAGCCGCTGCCGCCGTGAAGCGTCAGGCGCGCCGCAGCTCACGCGACGTCACCAAGCGCCAGCGCATGTACTAAGCGCGGTTGGCGTCTGCGAAAGCCGGCACGTGCAAGCGTGGCCGGCTTTTCGCGTTTCTGCAATTTGATTATTGAACTGGAGGCCACCATGAGCCTGAAACAGCAACTGACCAACGACATGAAAACCGCGATGAAAGCTGGCGAGAAAGACCGCCTGGGCGTCATCCGCCTGATCAACGCCGCGATCAAGCAAAAAGAAGTCGACGAGCGCATCGACATGACCGACCCGCTGGTGCTGGCCGTGCTCGAAAAAATGGTCAAGCAGCGCAAGGACTCGATCACCCAGTTCGAAGCCGCCGCCCGCGAAGATTTGGCCGCGATCGAGCGCTTTGAGCTGGGCGTGATCGAAGCTTATCTGCCGGCGAAGCTCGACGAAGCCGCGATTGTGGCTGAAATCGACAAGGCCATTGCCGTCACCGGCGCAGCGTCTGCCGCCGACATGGGCAAGCTGATGGGCGTACTGAAGCCGGCGCTTGCCGGGCAAGCCGACATGGGCTTGGTCAGCAAGCTGGTGAAGCAGAAACTGTCCTGATCCGCGAGTCCCGCCATGACTGATACCCTCATCGCCATCCGTCCCGCCACGCCGGACGACGTGCCGCTGATTCGCCAACTCATTGCCGAATTGGCTGACTACGAACGCTTGGTGGATGCCGCCGTGGCCACCGATGACGATCTGCGTGCGGCGCTATTTAGCGCGCAGCCGGCGGCGGAAGTCTTGCTTGGCGAAGTGGATGGGCAACCGGCCGGCTTTGCGCTGTTCTTCCACAACTTCAGCACGTTTCTGGGCCAGCGCGGCCTGTATCTGGAAGACCTGTTCGTGCGCCCGCAGTTTCGTGGTGCAGGGTTGGGCAAACACTTGATGGCCACGCTGGCGCGGCTGGCGGTGCAGCGTGGCTGCGGGCGTTTTGAATGGAGTGTGCTGGACTGGAACACGCCGTCGATTGGCTTTTACCGCAGCATCGGCGCGGTGGGTATGGACGAATGGACCGTGCAACGACTGCAGGGTGATGCGCTGCACGCACTGGCCGCACGCGACGAGTTGTAGGCCGCATAATCCCAACGCATGGCCCGCATTCCCGACGCATTCATCGATGAACTCTTGGCGCGCTCGGATATCGTCGAGATCGTCGGTGCGCGCGTCCCGCTGAAGCGGCAAGGCAAGGAATACGCAGCGCGCTGCCCCTTCCACGACGAGCGCAGTGCCAGCTTCACCGTCTCGCAAACCAAGCAGTTTTATCACTGCTTCGGCTGTGGCGCACACGGCACCGCACTGTCGTTTTTGATGCAGTACGACCGTCTTGAATTCCTGGACGCAGTGGAAGAACTGGCGCGCCGGGTGGGCATGGAGGTGCCGCGCGATACCGCCCAGCGCAATGCCAATCCGGAAACCCGTGACCTCTACGGCGCGATGGCAGACGCTGCCGATTTTTTCCGCCAGCAACTGGCGCGCAGCGACAAAGCGCGGACCTATGTTGCCCAGCGCGGTATCGCCGCCGACATCCTTGAACGCTACGCGATTGGCTATGCACCGGATGGCTTCAATGCGCTGCGCGATGCGCTTGGCAGCTCCCCGCAGCGCATGCAATTGCTGGAACGCGGCGGGCTGTTTTCGAAGAATGACAAAGGCCACGTGTACGACAAGTTCCGCGACCGCCTGATGTTCCCGATCCACGACCGCCGCGGCCGCGTGATCGCTTTCGGCGGCCGCGTGATCGACCCCGAGGATTCGCCCAAATACCTCAACTCGCCGGAAACCGCGCTGTTCCACAAAGGCCGCGAACTGTATGGCTTGTGGCAAGCCAGGCAAGCCAACCAGAAACTCGACCGCCTGATCGTGGTGGAAGGCTATATGGACGTGGTGGCGCTGGCGCAATACGGGGTCTCGCAGGCCGTGGCCACGTTGGGCACGGCCACCACACCCGACCACGCCGAGCTGCTGTTTCGCAACGCACCGGATGTGTTTTTCTGTTTCGATGGCGACCGCGCCGGCCGCGCTGCCGCGTGGAAGGCAGTGGAATCCGTGCTGCCGCGCATGAAGGATGGGCGGCAGGCGTTTTTTCTATTTTTACCCGATGGCGAAGACCCTGATTCGCTGGTGCGCAAGGAAGGCGTGGATGGGTTTGATGCGCGCCTGCGGCAGGCCACCCCGCTTTCCGAATTTTTCTATGCATCGCTATCCGGCGATGTGAATCTGGCCAGCCTGGACGGCAAGGCGCGCTTGGCCGAACGCTGCAAACCGCTGCTGGCACAGATTCCCGAGGGGGCCTTCGGTGATTTGATGCAACAACGGCTGACCACGCTGACCGGCATCGGCGTGCGCAGCGGCAGCACGCCACCGCCGCCGCGCATGCAGCGCCACGCACCTGCCAACCCATCGCAAAAACCCAGCCTCATCCGCAGTGCAATCACCCATTTGCTGCATCGCCCGGGCTTCGCGCTGGCGCTGACCCCGCCCTATCGCTTCGCCGCGCTGCGGCAGCCCGGCATCGAGTTGCTCTCGGAGCTGGTGCTGCTGGTGCACGCGCGCCCGGATATCACCACCGGCCTGCTGCTGGAGCACTTCGCCGAGCGTGAGGAAGCCGTCGCGCTGCAGAAGCTGGCCGTGCTGGAACTGCCGGGCGAGGACGATGTCCTTCGCCAAGTGTTTATCGACAACATTGAACGACTGGATGCTGAAGCCCTTGGACAGCGCCGTGAGGAACTGCAGCAGCTGCAGCGCGACGGTGCGCTTGGCGACGCAGGCAAGCAGGAACTGCGTGCGCTGCTGCAGGCGATGCTGCAACGTTGATACTCAGCGCGCCTCGCCCTGTGGCTTGGCCTCACGTTGCAACAACGCACGCTTGCGCTCCACCCCCCAGCGATAGCCAGATAGCGCGCCATCGCTGCGCACCACGCGATGGCAGGGGATCGCCACCGCCAGCGTATTGGCGGCGCAAGCACGTGCCACCGCGCGGCTGGCGGATGGCATTCCAATGTGTTGCGCCAGTTGCGCATAACTCACGGTTTGGCCCGCCGGAATTTTGCGCAATGCATCCCACACCCGTTGCTGGAATGCGGTGCCGCGGATATCCAACGGCAAATCCAGACCAAGATTGGGTGCTTCGATAAACCCCACCACCTGCGCTACCAGTTGCTCGAACGCGGCATCGCCGCCCACCAGTTCGGCGTGTGGAAAGCGATCCTGCAATTCATGCAGCAGCGGCTCCGGTGCATCGCCCAATGCAATGGCGCACACCCCGCGGCCACTGCGCGCCACCAGCAGCGCACCCAAGGCACATTGCGCCAAGGCGAACTCGATGCGTGCCGCACGGCCACCATCGCGGTATTGCGTCGGCTTCATGCCCAGCATGGCATCGGCCTGCGCATAGAAGCGGCTATTGGTATTGAAGCCGGCATCCAACATGGCATCGGTGATCCGCGTCTGCGTCGCGGAAAGCACCGTGCGCAGCGCAGCCGCACGCTGTGCAGAGGCATAGGCCTTGGGCGTCACCCCGGTGATCGCCTTGAACACCCGATGAAAATGATGGGGACTGAGGCCCGCTTGCGCTGCCAGCTCCGCCAGCGAAGGCGGCGTGCTGGCAGTCTCGATTTGACGACAGGCCGCCGCCACGCAGGCGGCATGGAGTGCAGCAGGTGAGGCAGCGGGACTTTGCATAGGCTTACTTTAGCGATGCACGCCGCGGCGCACACTCCGATTCTTGCGATCAGCGCACCTTACGAAAGGTCAGGTTGATGCGTTGCTCACCCAGCACCGCGTGCCGGCCGGGCTGGATCGGCAACACGCCATGAAAGCGCATGCGGTCTGCGCCGCCCCACACCACCACATCACCATGCAGCAGCGGCACCCGCACGGTTTTATCACCACGCGCAAACCCACCGAATAGAAACGTGGCAGGCAGCCCCAGTGATACCGACACAATCGGTGCCACGCGGTCATCTTCGTCACGGTCCTGATGCAGGGACAGACGGGTGCCCGCCACATAGCGATTGATCAGGCAGGCATCGGGCCGGTAATCCGCAAAACCGGCCGCCGCCGCTGCTGCGTTCGCCAATTGCAGGAACGCCTCGGGCAACGCGGGCCACGGCAGACCTGTTTGCGGATCATGCCCCTCGTAGCGATAGCCGCGACGATCACTGACCCAGCCAAAATGCCCGCAATTGGTCATTGCCACTTGCATTACATGCCCGCCAGGCGTCACCAGATGCCGAAACGGCGCATTGCCGGTGATGGTCTCGATACCCGCCAGCAATGCGTCCTTGAACGCCAATGCAAACCCATGCAGCACGCAAGCTTGCGCGGCCAACTCGGTGCGCGTGCCGACGGTGTCTGCGGCGAATAAATCGCTCACGAGGCCGGTGCAAACTCCAGTGCGGCGGCCGGTTGCAACAACGGCAGCAGCCAGTGATCGGCCAGCAAGAATGCAAACAACGCCATCAGGTACACGATGGAATATTTGAAGGTACGCATCGCAAAAAACTCATCCGGTGGATCCAGCAATTTCCACGCATACCACAAGAACACCGCGCCCAGCACCAGCGCGCCACCCAGATAAAACAGGCCGCTCATGCGTGCCGCCCACGGCAGCACCGTCACCACCACCAACAGCACGGTGTACAGCAGGATCTGCCAGCGTGTGTAGGTGACGCCATGCGTGACCGGCAACATCGGCACCAGCGCACGCGCATAGTCGGCGCGGCGGAAAATGGCCAAGGCCCAGAAATGCGGCGGCGTCCACACGAAGATGATCAGCACCAATAGCAGCGCGTATTCCCAGTCGTGCGCTTGCTGCATGCCGGTGACAGCCGACCAGCCCAACAGCGGCGGTGCGGCGCCGGCCAAGCCACCAATCACGATATTCTGCGGGGTGGCACGCTTGAGAAAACCGGTATAGACGATGGCGTAGCCAATCAGCGAGGCAAACGTCAGCGCCGCGCACACCACATCCACCCACAGCAGCAGGATGCTCATGGAGGCCACGCCCAGCACGATGGCGAACACCAGCACCTGCATGGGTGTCAGCGCGCCGGTGGCCAACGGGCGCTCGGCGGTACGCGCCATCACCTTGTCGATGCGTTGATCCAGCAGATGATTGATGGCCGCCGCACTGGCCGCCGCCAGCCAAATCCCGAACGTTCCCGCCAGCAGGCGCGGCCACGGCCACACATCGCCGGGCCCGATCGCCAGCAGCATGCCGATGATCGCGGTGAACACGATCAGCGCCACCACGCGCGGCTTGGTCAACGTCCAATATTGCGATGCCAGCGAACCACGCATGTTCAAGCCTCCGGTGGACGCAGGCGCGCCAGCAAGGTCACCAGCACGAACAGCAATGCGGTTGCGCCAGCGTTGTGCAATACCGCGATGTGCAATGGCAGCGACAACATCACATTGGCAATACCAAGCCCCACCTGCGTGCACAGCAGCAGCCCCAGTAACACGCCCCAGCCGCGCAAACCGGGGCTGCGCAGCAGGCGCGCCGCGACGGCCAGCAAATGACCGAACACCAGCACCGCCATCAGCCGATGCGCCAACTGGATCGCCACCCGCGCAGTGTTGTCCAGCACCCCGCCTTCATAATCCACGCCAATCCCGCGCCACAGCACAAAGCCTTCGGCGAAATCATGTTGCGGCCACCACGCGCCGGCACATTTGGGATATTCAGCGCCACAGGCCAATGCTGCGTAATTGGCCGATGTCCAGCCACCCAGTGCGATTTGCACCATCAGCAATCCCAGCCCGATCAACAGCAAGCGCCGCAGCTTGCGCGCATCGCCGCTGATCAGCGGGATGTCGGTGGCGCGCCATGCCATCCAACTGAGCAGAGCAAAGGTGGTCAGGCCGCCCAATAGATGCCCCATCACCACAATGGGCTTGAGCAGCCAGGTGACCGTCCACATTCCCAGCAACGCCTGGAAGATGATGACGGCCAGCGTCAGTGTGGCCGAGCGCGCCAGATCCACATTCGACCAGCGCACCACGCCCAGCAACAGCAACGCTTCGCCCAACACCGCAAGGGCCGAGGCCGCGCCATGTTGCCCGCGCATATACAACGGAATCGCCAGCGCTACCGCCAACGCGGCACCGATCACGTGCTGCCAGCCCTGCGGGCGCTTGCGCGTGGCCAGCAACGCCAATACCAGCACCAGCACCCCCAGCGAGCCTGCAATCATGCGATGGAACTGCTCGCGCCACGCCTTGTGCGGCACCACCGGGCGGATCGCGGTGGCGGCGTGGTCGGTCACTTGCGCAGCATTGGTGGGCCATGCCACCTGGCCGTAGCAGGTCGGCCAATCGGGGCAGCTCAGGCCGGCATTGGACAGCCGCACAAACGCGCCAAACACGATGACACACGCCGCCAGTGCCACCGCCAGCCAGGCGATGCGGTGGAAATGGCGATACAGCACGGAACGCGGGGAGGAAGACATCAGCATCATCTTTTTGTTTTAGGCAAGCGCTTCAATTGATTTTAAGCAAGCGCGCCAGATCGGTGCGCAAATCCCCGGGGTCGAAGCCGGGTGCATAGCGCAGCACCACAAATCCGTTGGGATCTACCAGCCACACCGGGTCGCTATCGCCAGTGGCCACGTCTGCCTGCGTCAGGCCTGCGCGCAGGCCGGCATCGGCACGCAGCAGATACACCTCGCGCAGCCCATCCAGCGGCACTGGAGCCGCGCCGGCCCACAGCACATGCACGCGGTCAGCCTCGCGCCCCATCAACCGCCACACCTTGTCCAGATTTTCCAGCAGGTGTTGGCAGGCAGCGCGACGGGCACCCTCGCAATCACGCGGCATCGTCACCATGCGCCACGTGCGCGGGCTGTCTTGCCAGCGGTAGGACTTGCCATCGGCCAAGGTCGGCGAATAACTGCGCAGATCGCCATAGGGTTGCAGCATCTCGCCTTTGTTCTTCATTCCGTGCGGCCGCCAGCCGGCAAAGCGCAGTGCGCCGGCGGTCAACATGACGCCAAAAAACAGCAACAGCACAATCAGCAAGGTCTTGCGATTGTGGCGTAGTGCCGACGTTGCGGGAGTTGCGTCACTCATGATGTCTTCTTTCGTTTGAACGTCAGCACCAAGGCCACCACCAACACCGTGATCGCCAGCCCGAACCATTGCACTGCATAGCCTAAATGACGCTCGGGGGTCAGGGTGTTGGGCAGGATGTCCAGATCACGCTCGCCCGGTGCCAACATCACGCCGGCATCGCCGTGCGCACGTGCAGGATCCAGTCGCAGGACGCGGGGTGCAATGCCGGTGGGCAGGTGCAATGCCCTGGCCAGCGCAGGCACATCCATGCGCGCCGCCAACCAGCGATGTTCACCCAAGCTGGCCAGCGCTTGACCATACTGCAAGCCTTCGGCCGGCGGCGCGGCCAATAGACCACGCACCGCTTGCTCCGCGTGGGCCGGGCAGCCAAACACAGGCAGCGTGCGTGTGCCATTCAGTGGCCACCAACCGGCATCCAGCAACACCGCTTGACTGCCGATATCGGGCAGCAATACGCAATACATGCGCACACCTGCGCGCCCTGCGTGCTGCTGGTTGTCCAGCCACACGGTGACGTTGGCAATCCGCCCCTGTCCGCTTGACCAGTCGTAATTGGAGGCGCGTTTCGAATCCGATGCCAGCAGCAGCGGCTGCGGATGGCTGTGATCCAAGGCTTGTTGCGCCTGCGCCAGCATTGTCTGTTTTTCGTGCATGCGCGCCAGTTGCCAGCGCCCCAACCACGCAAACCCGGCCGCCAGCAGCAGTGCCAGCCACCACCACACCAACAATCGCCGCATGATTGCGCTCATTGCACCGTATCATCCACCGCATCAATGCGGCTTGCCCGCGGCTGCCCGGCTTTGGAGAGAGATGTGAACGAGTCGCTGAAAATTCTGCTCATCGTGGGTTTCTTGATCCTCATCCTGTGGAACTTGGGTGCTGGCCTGTATTACATGCTGGTGGATAAAGGCCAGACCAAGCGCACGGTCAATTCGCTGACCAAACGGATTGCCCTGAGTATCGGTTTGATCCTGTTTGTGGTGTTGGCCATCAAACTGGGCTGGATCACCCCACATGGCGTGGGCCGTGCGCCGGGCTGAACCCTGATACCACTTGACGCACAAAGGCCGGCATCGCCGGCCTCTTTTTGTGCCGCCCTCTCCCCGCGTCGCGGAGAGCAGGAAGATCACAGCACGTAAACGAACAGGAACAGGCCCAGCCAGACCACGTCGACGAAGTGCCAATACCAGGCCACCGCTTCAAACGCAAAGTGGTTGTCCTTGCTGAAATGACCCTTGGCACAGCGCAGCCACATCACTGCCAACATGATCGTGCCCAAGGTCACGTGTGCGCCGTGGAAACCGGTGAGCATGAAGAACGTGGATCCGTAGATCCCCGAGCCCAAGGTCAAGTTCAGGGTGTGATAGGCGTGGATGTATTCGGTGGCCTGGAAGTACAGGAACAGGCAACCCAGCAGCACGGTCAGCCCTAGGAACAACATCAATGCGCCGCGCTTGGCTTCTTTCAGTGCATGGTGGGCAATCGTCACCGTCACGCCGGATGTCAGCAGGATCAGCGTGTTCAGCAGCGGCAAGCCCCACGCCGGCACGGTCTGGTAAGCCCCGCCGATATCGGCCGGGCCGTTGCTGGGCCAACCGGCGGAAAAGCCCGGCCACAGCAGTTCATGGGTGACAACCCCGTGACCTTCGCCATTGAGCCACGGCATCGCAAACTGACGTGCGTAGAACAACGCGCCGAAGAAGGCTGCAAAGAACATCACTTCCGAAAAGATGAACCACACCATCCCCATCCGGAATGAGACATCCACCTGCTTGTTGTAATGCCCGGCCAGTGATTCACGAATCACGTCGCCAAACCACTTGAACAAAATCGCCAACAGACTGGCAATGCCGATGAAGAACACCGTGCGGCCCCAGCTGACTTCGTTCAACCAGCACGCAAAACCGACCATGGTGGTGAACAACGCCACCGAGGCAAACACCGGCCATTTGCTGCCGTGCGGAACGAAGTAGATGTCCTGGTCGTGGCTGCCGTGCGCGGCGTGTGCATTGGCCATGGTGGTTTTCCGAAAGTTCAAAAAGGGTCAGGGCGCGGCGCGAACCGCTCCGGTTTGGCTATGTGCCGATGCAAGTGCAGCGGTCATCGCCTCGTTTTTATAGAAGGTGTACGACAAGGTGATGGTTTTCACGCCAGCCGGCAACGATGGATCCACGATAAAGCGTACTGGCATGTCGCGCGATTCACCGGCCGCCAAGGTCTGCGCGGTAAAGCAGAAACACTCGGTCTTGTTGAAATAACCCGATGCCCGCGCCGGCGCCACGGATGGCACCGCGCTGCCAACAATGGCGCGATCGGCTGCGTTCCTAGCAAAGTACAGAGCTTGGTACTGCCGCCCCACTTGCACCTGCATCGAACGCTGCTCGGGAGCAAATTTCCACGGCAGCTTGGAGTTCACGCCGCCATCGAACTGCACCGTCACCCACCGTGCATGGGGGTCGGCCTGATCACGGGTGGCGGCCACCGGCCCTTGCTCCAGCCGGATGCCAAACACTTTTTCGCAGGCGATGCGGTACAGCGGCACCAGCGAGAAGGTGAAGCCGAAGGCGAGCAGCACGACGCCGATCATCTTCCACACCCCCAACTCGCGGATGCCCGCCATGCTCAGCGCCCCATCCCGGTCAGCACGATGAAGCCGACATACACCAGCAGTGCAATCCCGCCCAGCAGCAACGCGGTGCGCTTGGCGCGCTTGCGGCGCGCCTCGATGACGGGGTCGGCTGCGGCAGATTCGCGTGACATCAGACTGGCCGTCTCAGTGGTGGACATCGCCATGCGCCAGATCGCCGTCGCGGATCACCGGCGGCTTTTCAAAGGTGTGATGCGGGGCCGGCGACGGCACCGTCCATTCCAGGCCCTTGGCACCTTCCCACGCACGCGCTTCAGCCTTGGCACCATGCTTCTTCGAATGCAGCAGCAGGAAGGCCATGAAGAACGGGGTGACGAACATGCCAAACGCACCGATCGAGCTGACCAGGTTCCAATCCGCAAACACCACGTTGTAATCCGGGATGCGGCGCGGCATGCCGGCCAGGCCCAGGAAGTGCTGCGGGAAGAACAGCACATTGACGAACACCATGGTCCACCAGAAATGGATCTTGCCAAGCTTTTCGCTGTACATGCGGCCAGTCCACTTCGGCCACCAGTAATAGATCGCGGCGATGATCGCAAACAGCGCGCCGGTGACGAGCACGTAGTGGAAATGCGCCACCACGAAATAGGTGTCGTGGTACTGGAAGTCGGCCGGCACGATGGCCAGCATCAAGCCGGAAAAACCACCAATCGTGAATAGCACCACGAAGGAAATCGCCCACAACATCGGGGTTTCGAAGGTGAGTGAACCGCGCCACATGGTGGTGACCCAGTTGAATACCTTCACCCCGGTGGGGATCGAGATCAGCATGGTGGCGAACATGAAGTACAACTCGCCACCCAGCGGCATACCTACCACGAACATGTGGTGCGCCCACACGATGAACGACAGGAAGGCAATCGCTGCGGTGGCATACACCATCGCCTGATAACCAAACAGCGGCTTGCGGCTGAAGGTGGGGATGATTTCACTGACGATGCCGAACGCCGGCAAAATCATGATGTACACCTCGGGATGCCCGAAGAACCAGAAGATGTGCTGGTACATCACCGGGTCACCGCCACCGGCGGCATTGAAGAAGCTGGTGGCAAAGAAGCGATCGGTCAGCAGCATGGTGACCGCACCTGCCAGCACCGGCATCACGGCGATCAACAGGAACGCGGTGATCAGCCAGGTCCAGCAGAAGATCGGCATTTTCAGCAGATCCATGCCCGGCGCGCGCATGTTGAGCACCGTGGCAATGATGTTGATGGCGCCCATGATCGAGCTGATGCCCATCATGTGGATGGCGAAGATCGCAAACGCCAGGTTGCTGCCGCCCTGCAGCGACAGCGGCGGGTACATGGTCCAGCCGCCGCCGGGCGCGCCGCCCGGGAGGAAGAAGGTCAGCAGCAGCAGCGCGAACGCGAACGGCATGATCCAGAACGACCAGTTGTTCATGCGCGGCAACGCCATGTCCGGCGCGCCGATCTGCAACGGGATCATCCAGTTCGCCAAGCCCACGAAGGCCGGCATGATCGCGCCGAAAATCATCACCAGCGCGTGCATGGTGGTCAACTGGTTGAAGAACTCCGGTTTGACGAACTGCAGGCCCGGCTGCATCAGCTCGGTACGAATGCCCACTGACAGCGCGGCCCCCACAATCACCATCACGAAGGCGAACACCAAGTACAAGGTGCCGATGTCTTTGTGGTTGGTGGAGAACAACCAGCGTTCAATGAAGCCCTGCTGGTGACCGTGTGCGTCGTGGTGATCGACGGCGTCGTGTTGCGTAGCAGACATGGATTTGACCTTCGTGAATGCGGACGTGGATCAACCGGCCTGCGCAGCAGTGGCTGCGTCAGGCGGGGTGGTCTGCGAAGTGGTGGTGGCCGTAGCAGCGCCAGCAGGCTTGTCTTCAGCCGCCGGCGCAGCGGGGGCAGGCGCCGCCGGTGCAGGCGCGGCCGGGGGTGCATGCTTGGCCTTTTCCGATGCCAGCCAGCTGGCGAACTCGTCCTTGCTCACGGCCTTGACCACGATCGGCATGAAGCCATGATCCTTGCCGCACAGCTCGGCGCACTGGCCGCGATAAATACCGGGCTGGTCGATCTGCGCCCATGCCTCATTCACGATCCCCGGCACGGCATCCTGCTTCCAGCCCAGATCCGGCACCCACCACGAGTGGATCACGTCGTCAGCAGTAATCACGAAGCGGATCTTGGTGCCCACCGGCAGTACCAGCACGTTGTCCACATCCAGCAAGTAATGCGGGTCATCCGCAGCCGTGACCACTTTGCCACTCTGGCGCAGCTGGTCATGTTTGCGGTTCAAACGGCTGCTGAAGCCGACGTCTTCACCCAGATAGTCGTATTTCCACATCCACTGGTAGCCGGTCACCTTGACCGTCATCGCGGCGTCGCGCACATCGTACATGCGCAGCAGACCGCTGGTGGCGGGGAACGCCAGACCCACCAAGATCAGAATGGGGATAGCCGTCCAAATGGCTTCCAGCTTGGTGCTATGCACGAAAGTGGTATCCGGTACCGCGCCCTTGGACTTGCGGAATTTGAAGATGGCTACCGCCATCGCGCCGAACACCAAGATGCCGATCACCACGCAAATCCACAACACGATCATGTGGGCGTCGTAGGCGGCATGCGCGGTGGGGGTCACCCCTTCCCGCATGTTCAACTGCCAAGGGTGCGGATCGGTCGATCCAGAGAAATGTGCATGCGCAGTTGCCAGCAGCGGCAGGCAGGTCAGCGCCAAGGCCGCCAATGCCCGCTGTTTGAAACGACCGAATGTCATCACTATTGCGCCCCGTTGCCTGAATGACGGTGCGGCCCCCAGATCGTCAATTGACCCAAGTCAACCTCACCTAACCGATACGATGGTAATGGCGCAGCCCGCAGGCGGCAACCGTGGACATGCAAAAAACCGCCACAACGCCCGGTTTATCTGGATGCCGGCGCTGCCCGCAGGCACTAAACTAGGCGGCTTACCCCTCAGGAATGCCGGTTTTCCCGCGCAATGAATACCCCTGCCAGCCCATCTGCCTCGCCCGTGCCGATTCTGGCACCGGAGCTGAACCCGCCCGCGTCTGCCCCACGCGCCGCCATTACTGCCGGCTGGATCCGCGACGAAGCCGCACATGTGCGCGAATTGTTGGTGCAGGCCACCCTGCCCGACGCCGACCGCAATGCCGCACAAGCCGTGGCCGCCGATCTGGTGCGCCGGGTCCGCGTGCGTGCCAACAATCAAGGCGTGGTTGAAGCCTTCATGCGCCAGTACGACCTCGGCAGTGAGGAAGGCGTGCTGCTGATGTGCGTGGCCGAAGCGCTGCTGCGCATTCCCGACCAAGCCACCGCCGACGCGCTGATTCGCGACAAATTGGCCGATGCCAACTGGAAGAAACATCTGGGCCAGTCCGATTCGGTGCTGGTCAATGCCTCTACCTGGGGCTTGATGCTGACCGGCAAACTGGTTGATCTGGCCGATGACACCAAGCGCGATGTGCATGGCGCGTTCCAGCGCTTGGTGGGACGCGCCGGTGAGCCCATGATCCGGCTGGCGGTGCGCCAGGCGATGAAGATCATGGGCCATCAATTCGTGCTGGGCCGCACGATTGACGAGGCCTTGGCGCGTTCGCGCAAGGGCGACTTCGCCAATTACCGCTATTCCTTCGACATGCTCGGCGAAGGCGCACTGACCACGCAAGATGCGCTGCGCTATCAGCAGGCATACCTGTCCGCCATCCACGCCATCGGCCAGACCGGCCCCAATGGCAGTTTTGCCGGCAGCGATGTGTTTGCCGCGCCCAGCATCTCGGTCAAACTCTCCGCCCTGCATCCGCGCTACGAGCACGCCAAGCGCGCGCGCGTACTCGACGAGCTGGGTGGCCGCCTGCTGGAGCTGACGCAATTGGCGCGCCGCTACGGCATCGGTCTGACCATCGATGCCGAAGAAACCGACCGGCTGGAGCTCTCGCTGGACTTGATTTTTCAGGTCATGGCCGAGCGTTCGCTGAGCGGCTGGAACGGCTTTGGCATCGTGGTGCAGGCCTATCAGAAGCGCGCCCCGTTCGTCATCGACTACATCGCGCAGATGGCCGCGCAATTGAACCGGCGCATCCCCGTGCGGCTGGTCAAGGGCGCGTATTGGGATGCCGAAATCAAACGTGCGCAAATGGACGGGCAAGCTGGCTATCCGCTGTTCACCCGCAAACAAAACACCGATGTCAGCTACCTGGCCAATGCGCGGCGCCTGCTCGATCACGGCAACGCAATCTACCCGATGTTTGCCACCCACAATGCGCAAACGATTGCCAGCGTGCACCGGATGGCGCGGGCGATGCGCAGCCGCCGCGATTTTGAATTCCAAAAACTGCATGGCATGGGCGATGACCTGTATGCCGAAGTGATCCCGGAAAACCGCCTCGACGTGCCTTGCCGGGTGTACGCGCCGGTGGGCAGCCACGAAGACCTGCTGCCGTATCTGGTGCGCCGCCTGCTGGAAAACGGTGCCAATTCCAGCTTCGTCAACCGCATCACCGACGAAACCATCCCGGTGGAAGAGCTCGTGCGCGACCCGGTTGAATTCGTGTCTTCGCTGGAACACATCGCCCATCCCCGCATCCCGCTGCCGGTCAATCTGTACCGCAGCCAACACCAAGATCGAGACAATTCCATGGGTATCAATCTCGCCAACGACGACCAGCTGCGTGACCTTGCCGCTGCCCTCAATACCGCCGGTGCCGGCAGTTGGATGGCCGCGCCGCTGGTGCCGGGCGCACCGGCCACGGGCGAACAAATCGCGGTGACAAATCCAGCCGACCGCCGTGAAGTGGTGGGCCACTGGCAACCCAGCGATGCAGCCACTGTCGAGCGGGCACTCCACCATGCTGTGGCCGCACAACCGGCATGGGATGCCACCCCGGCCGCCTCCCGAGCGGCCCTGCTGGAACATGCCGCCAGCCTGCTGGAAGCGCGCATGCCCGCCTACATGGCGATGTGCACCAAGGAAGCCGGCAAGACGCTGCCCGACGGTATCGCCGAAGTGCGCGAGGCGGTGGATTTCCTGCGCTACTACGCCCTGCAAGCACGCGAGCATTTCGCCCCGATGGCCCTGCCCGGCCCCACTGGCGAAGCCAATTCGCTGCAATTGGCCGGGCGCGGCGTGTTTGTCTGCATCAGTCCGTGGAACTTCCCACTGGCGATCTTCCTCGGCCAAATCGCGGCCGCCTTGGCCGCTGGCAATAGCGTGATCGCCAAGCCCGCCGAACAGACCAATTTGATTGGCTATGCCGCGGTGAAGCTGTTGCACGAAGCCGGCATTCCGCAGGATGTGCTGCAGTACCTGCCCGGCGATGGCGCCAGCGTGGGCGCGGCCTTGACCCGCGATCCGCGCGTGGCCGGTGTCTGCTTCACCGGCTCGACTGAAACCGCACGCCTGATCAACCGCGCCTTGGCCAGCCGCGATGCCGGCCCGATTGCCACGCTGATTGCCGAAACCGGCGGCCAGAACGCGATGATTGCCGATAGCTCCTCGCTGCCGGAGCAGGTGGTGAAAGACGCCCTGGGCTCGGCCTTCACCTCCGCCGGTCAACGCTGCTCGGCCGCGCGCGTGCTGCTGGTGCAAGACGATATCGCCGACAAGGTCATTGGCATGTTGGCCGGCGCGATGGCCGAACTGTCCATCGGCGACCCCGGCCTGCCGTCCACCGATGTGGGCCCGGTGATCGACGAGGATGCCAAAGCCATTCTGGTGGAGCACGCCAAGCGCATGGATGTGGAGGCCAAGCCTATCGCCAAAGCCACGCTGGGTGAGGCATGCGAGCACGGCACCTTCTTCGCGCCGGCTGCCTGGGAACTACACGCCATCGCCCAATTGGATCGCGAAAAATTCGGCCCGGCCCTGCATGTGGTGCGCTGGAAAGCCGACGAACTCGATACCGTGATCGACACCATCAACGCCACCGGCTACGGCCTGACACTGGGCATCCATTCGCGCATCGATGCCACCATCGAGCGCATCGTGTCGCGCGCCAAAGTCGGCAATATCTACGTCAACCGCAACCAGATTGGCGCGGTGGTCGGCGTGCAACCTTTCGGCGGCCAAGGTCTGTCCGGCACCGGCCCCAAGGCCGGCGGCCCGCACTACCTGCCGCGCTTTGCCACCGAAAAAACCGTCACCATCAACACCACCGCTGCAGGCGGCAATGCTTCGTTGCTGACGCTGGGCGACTGAGCCGCAAGCCGCCGGGAAGGGCAGGGATTCGCGTAGCCGCATGTCGAGCGGCGTAGTGAATCCCCGCCCTTCCCGGTGACTTGGTGCAGCCGCATGCCGAGCGACGTAGCGAGCTCCTCGCATACCGCCCAACGACAAAAAACCCCGCACAAGGCGGGGCTTTTTGTTGGCGCGATGTTGCGTGACTCAGTAGCGGTATTGCATCGACACGCCAAACAGATTGGCATGACCAGCGTACGTACCGACCAAGGTTGACGTGTTGCCCGAAGCGATATCCACCGGCAGATTGATGGTGGGGCTCTTGATGGTGATGCGCTGGAACCCGGCATCCAGCGTCAGGCTATCGCTCACGTTCCAGCTGGCACCGACCGAATACAGCGTGCGATCGTTGTCCGGCAAGCGCGGGGTACGGGTCACGTCATTGGTCGGCGTCTTGTCCTTGCCGATACCGCCACGCAAGGTAAACGCCGGCGAGATGTCATATTCGGCACCCAGCGACATGAAGTTGGTATTGCCCCAATGGAAGGGCTCGCTACCCACCACGGTACCGCTGGCGCGCTTGATGGTCACATCCTGCAATGAGCTCCAGCCAGTCCGCTGGAAGTCCGCCAACACGCGGAAGTTGTCGGTGAAACCGTACTTGATGCTCACCGTGGCCACACTCGGGGTCACCAGGCGCGCCCCTCCATCACCGTCCTTGAAGCGTGGGTCGGCACCCAGCAGCGCCGGCACACCTTCGAAGTCCAGCGTACCCGAGAGTTCATGATTGATTTCCGAACGGTAGCTGAAACCAATTGCCAACTTGTCGTTTGGCGCAAGTTGCATACCCACCACATAGCCAACGGCGTTGTTGCTCCCCTTCACGGTGAAGCCGCCATCAATGGTTTGCGGCTTGAACGGATAGGCGGGATTGAAGCAATTCATCGGGTTGCCCGAACCGGCGCAAATCGCGGTACCAAAATCAATCGCCTTGCTCAAGGTGGCCGTGGCGCGCTCATAGATCACGCCGGCACCGATCGAGACACCATCACTCAATTTCAGTGCCGCAGACAGGGTCAAATCGACGGTTTTGACGTCGGATTCCAGCGCACGATATCGGCCTACCCAGTTCTTGTCGTAATCGGTTGCCAGACCAAACGGTGCACCAACCGCAAAACCCAAGGTCAACCCCTCCAGCCCACCATGCATCGGGAATACGGCGGCCATGTTCGGCACCAGCGTCGGATCCCCCGGATCACCACCGTTGCCACCGCCGAGTGGCGCGCCGGGGTTGCCAAGGATCGAACCACCACCGGTGAACTTCGCGTTCAAATCAATCATGGTGAGATCGGTCTGGAAGGTATTTTTGTCCAGATTGACCATGGCGGCCGGATTCAGCGAAACAACGGCGGCATCTTTGCCCACCATGCTGCCGGCGCTGGACTTGCCGAGGTTCTTGACGCTCTGCTCGCGCAGCTGGAAGCCGGAAGCGGCCGCCTGGCCCACGAACAAAGTGCCCACAACGGCCAGAGCAAGGGCCGAGGTACGAAGAGTGAGTGTGTTGCGCATCGATGGTTCTCCGGTCACAGAGCTACGTTAATTGTTTTGGTTCGAGGCCGGCAAACGATACCGGCCACGGGTCGCGCTTGCGCGTATCTGATTTTCCTGCTGCAAGAGTGCAGGCTCCCCACCACATACGTCGCCGTATGTCACTATACCTCAATTTTAACTACACGCTAACATTCACAATCGCAAATTGAAGCTTGGTCATGTTTGTCGGTATCCCCCCCCGCCAACACCGCCGTCTACTGTGGGCCACTCCATTGTTGTTCGCGACCCTTTGGGTGGCGTACGTCGCAGCAGCACTCGTGGCCCCGGCTGGGCGCATCGCCGCCACCTTGGATTGGGGGGTGCTGACCGGCGGTTTGGACAGTGTGCAAGCGTGGCGCAATGCGCTATCGGACGGCAGCGTGCTGCGCCTGTTCTCGGGCCTGTTCCTGCACGCTGACTGGCTGCACCTGCTGGGCAACCTGGTGTTCTTGTTGATCTTTGGACTGCCCGCAGAGCGCAGCATGGGCGGGCGTCGGTTTTTGCTGTTGTTCTTGCTTGGTGGCGCATTCTCCAATCTGGCGGCGGTACTCGCGATTGGCGCTCCAGATCGTGTCGTGATCGGCGCCAGTGGCGCGGTGTCATCGGTCATAGGTGCCTACTTGGCGCTGTTTCCAAGTGCTCGCTTGGGCGTGGTGCTGCCACTGGGCCTGTTTTTGCAATTCGTACGGGTGCCGGCATTCCTATTGATTGGCTTGTGGGCGCTGCTGCAATTGCTGTTTGCCTACAGCGGGCCGGCATTGGGTGCGGTGGCGTGGCCGGCGCATATTGCCGGCTTCCTGTTTGGCGTGGTGTTCGCATTGCTCACCCGCGCGGCGATTGCGCGGCGCTTGCGCCACAATCGCGGGTATTAACGCTTCCCGGCCGGCTTTGCCGTCGCTGCAGACTTCGCGGCAGCCGGCTTCGCGTTGGCAGGTTTAATGACCTCCACATTCACGCCCGCACGCTTTTTCAACTCCAGCAACGCCACATCGATGGGCTGCGTTCCCGGCAGCACTTCACCCGCGTTGTCGCCTTCCATCGCTCCGGGTTCAGCGGCGAGATGGCCGGGTAATTCGGCCTCACTGATTGGGGTGAGTCGCCGTTGGCCTGCTTGCGGATGCAGCACCACATCCGGCTCGATCCCCAAGGCCTGAATCGAATGCCCGCTCGGTGTGTAGTAGCGCGCCGTGGTCAATTTGACCGAATCTCCATTTTCCAGCGGCAGCAGGGTCTGCACGGAGCCCTTGCCGAACGTGCGACTACCCAACACCAGTGCACGCTTGTTGTCGTGCAAAGCGCCCGCCAACACTTCGGCCGCACTGGCAGACCCGGCATCCACCAACACAATCAAGGGCGCGCCATGCAGACGGTCACCCGGCGTGGCTTCATAACGGCTATTGCCTATCGACTCACGGCCCTTGGTGCTGACAATCTCGCCCTTGTCCAGCAACTCATCGGCAATTTGCACAGCCCCGACCAGCAGCCCACCGGGGTTACTGCGCAGATCGAGCAACAAGCCGCGCAACGGCGCAGCTTTTTGTAACGCATCCAGTTGCTTGACGAAATCGGCCGCGGTGGACGCCTGGAAACTGCTGATGCGAATGTAACCAAACCCCGGCTCCAACAGTTTCGAGCGCACGCTGGCGGCACGGATGGTGTCGCGCACGAGGGTCAGGTCGAAGGGTGCTTTCACGCCCTGACGCACCACTTTGACCACGACTTTGCTGCCCACCTTGCCGCGTAAAGGCGCGGATGCATCGGCTTGGCCTTTGCCCAGCAACTTGCCATCAATCGCAATGATGCGATCGCCACTGCGCAACCCGGCTTTTTCTGCCGGACTGTCATCCAGTGGTGCCACCACCCGCAATGCGCCATCGGGCAACTGCTGCAATTGCACGCCAACGCCATCGTAGGTGCCGCGCGTTTGCTCGTCGAAATCTTCGGCCTCGGCTTTTTCCAGATAAGCGCTGTGCGGATCCAGATCCAGCAACAATCCGCGCACCGCCGACTGCATCAGCTTGTGGTCATCCACCGGATCCACATAGGCTTGTTTGATGGCGTTATAGACGGTGACATAACGGCGGATTTCATCCAACGGTACTTTTGCCGAGGCCGTATCCATTGCATCGGGGTCTTCATCCTGTGGAGCCTCTTGCTGTGCAAGATCGTCCGGACCCGCCGCCGGTGCATCTGGTCCTGGCTGACTCTGCGCCAAGGCCAAGCTCGGCTGCACCACTAACAACAGAAGAAGCGAAAGAAGTTTGACGCGCATGCTTGCTCCGAGAAAACCGAGTATTGGGCTCGGTTGCAGTGTGACCGACAGCCACGGCTTAAGTTGCCACCATCATGCCTGTGATTGCCCGCACCGCAAAAGACTGGTTTATTGCCGCTTCAACCAATCGGCCGGATTGACCGGCGCACCATTGCGGCGCAGCTCGAAATACAGGCCCGGGCTGTCCTGCCCGCCGGAGCTGCCCACCGTGGCCACCGACTGACCACGCTGCACATGGTCGCCCGCTTCGCGCAGCAAGCCATCGTTGTGCGCGTACAGACTCATGTAACCCTGACCATGATCGACAATCAGGATATTGCCGTACCCGGTCATCCAGTCGGCATACACCACCGTGCCATCGGCCACGGCTTTGACGGGGGTGCCTGCAGCGGCGGCAATCAACACCCCATCACTGCGTCGCCCATCCGGCAGTCGCCCACCAAAACTGGCCAGCAAGTTGCCCGCAACCGGCCAGCTCATGCCACCCACGCGCTGCAGTGATGCGACCGCCGGCGGCGTGCGCGTGCGGGCTGGCGTGTGCTTGCCTGGCGCCTTGGCCAGCCGTTCAGTCTCAGCCTTGGCACGTGCTGCTTCACGCTCGGCACGCGCAGCTGCAGCCCGCAGCTGCGCCAACAAATTCTGCAGCGCCTTGGCATCCTGCCCCAGCGCTTTTTCGCGGGCACTGCGATCTTGATACTGCTGGTCGATTCCGGCCAACACGCTGGCACGCTGCTGCCGGGCTTGCTGCAATTGGGCGAGCTGGGTGGCCTGTTGCTTGCGGGCAGCATCCAGCGCCGCTTGCTGCTGCGTCATGCCGGTCTCCAACGCTTCAATGCGTTCGATCTCGGCAGACAGCGCACGGATGCGTTGCACTTGTGCGCGCTGCAAATAGCTGGCCAAGGTCACCGCACGCGTCGCATCCTCAACACGATCTTGCGCCAGCAATGCCTTGAGTGCCGGGGCGTCTCCTTCCGCCTGGGCGGCCCGCAACAAGCTCGCCAATTCGGCTTTTCGGGTCTGCAAATTTCCCGCGTGACGGGCCCGCTCAGCCTGCAGACGCGCCAATTCGGCCGCGCTTTGCTGCAGTTGCTCTTGAGTCTGCTGCAAGGATCGCTGCGACCCACCTACCTGTTCATCGGCCTGGCGCAGCTTGCGACTGGCGTCGCCGCGCTGACCTTCCAATTGGCGGCGCTGCGTAGCCACGTCGCGCAATTCACTGCGCACTTTTTGCAAACGCTGCTCGGCATCCTTGGCATCTTGCGCATGCACACCTGCCAACACCGTCAGCAGGCACACGACAAGGGCGATCCTTGCGCGCATCAGGTCGGCTGCAACAAGCTCTGCCCACTCATCTCTGCCGGCTGCGGCAGATCGAGCAGTTCCAGCAACGTTGGGGCCACATCGCGCAATGCGCCTTCCCTGCGCAAGCTGGTGCTGCGCTCCCCCACATACAGCAACGGTACCGGCCCGACCGTATGCGCGGTATGTGGCTGCCCGGTCTCCGGGTCACGCATCATTTCCAGGTTTCCGTGGTCAGCCGTAATCAACATGCAGCCCCCCACGCTGCGTACCGCAGTACTGATCTTGCCGATTGCCACATCCACCGCTTCGGCAGCCAAAATCGCGGCCTCAAGAATGCCGCTGTGACCCACCATATCCGGGTTGGCGATGTTGCAGACGATGGCATCAAACTGTTGCCCGATGATCGCCGCCACTAGTTTTTCGGTGAGCTCAGGACAGCTCATTTCTGGCTGCAAGTCATACGTGGCCACTTGCGGGCTGGGAATCAGGATGCGCTTCTCGCCGGGAAACAGCGCCTCGCGGCCACCGCTGAAAAAGAAGGTGACGTGCGCGTATTTTTCGGTTTCCGCGATACGCAACTGGGTCTTGCCAGCCTCGGCCAGGACTTGACCATAGGTTTGCCGCAAATCATCGGGCGCAAACGCCACCCGAGCCGGCAAGCTGGCATCGTATTGGGTCAGGCAGACAAAGCGCGATAGCTGAGGACGCTGTGCGCTGAAGCCGTCAAACGCCGGATCGACAAACGCCGCGGTGAGCTGGCGGGCGCGGTCGGCACGAAAATTCATGAACACCACGGCATCACCATCCTGCATCGGGACAGCGCCTTCCAGCACGGTGGGTGCCACAAATTCATCGTTCTCGCCACGTGCATACGCCATCTGCAACGCGGTCATGGCATCAGGAGCGATCTGCTCACCATCGGCATCGACAATGGCATTCCATGCACGCAACAACCGCTCCCAGCGTTTGTCGCGATCCATCGCGTAATAGCGCCCGCATACGCTGCCGATGCTGGCATTACCCAACGCGGCGCAATGCATCTGCAGCGCACGCAAACTTGCTTCGGCCGATTGCGGTGGCGTGTCGCGTCCATCCAGAAATGCATGCACAACCACCTTGCTCACGCCCACCCGCTGTGCCAGCTCCAACATCGCAAAGATATGGTGTTCATGGCTATGCACACCCCCCGGCGAAAGCAAGCCCATCAGGTGCAAACACCCGCCACTGGCCTTGGCAGCGTCGCAAGCGGCAACCAATTCCACATTAGAAAAAAAGCTGCCGTCCTCGATCGCGGTATCCACCCGGGTCAGATCCTGATACACGATACGGCCGGCTCCCAAATTCATATGCCCCACTTCGGAATTGCCCATTTGCCCATCCGGCAGGCCCACAAAGCGACCTTCGGTATGGATCAACGTGTGCGGGCAGGTCGCAAGCAAGCTGTGCCAGTTCGGCAAGTTAGCCAAGGCCAGCGCATTGTCTGCGGTTTCCTCGCGATGCCCCCAGCCATCCAGAATCAACAAGACAACGGGCTTGGGTGACGGCAAGATGGACGTGGACACGGGTATTCCTGGAAATTTGCGTGGGAGTGCATTGATTGTAACGGCGACTAAACCCTGCGCCTGCATTCTGCATCCTAGCTGCTAACCCCACACGGCCGGGAGGCCAGGATGAAGCGTTTACACATGGGCACGACTTTGCTGATGGCAGGTATGCTGGCAACCAGCCTAGCGGCTTCTGCCGGCCCGCAAGATGCGGCGGGGCGCGCACCCAGTATCGACAAGGTCAATGGCGGCATTACCGCCGAAGCCGGTCAAATCTATGGCGATCTCAGCACCGTCAACGGTGGCATCACACTCGGTCGCGGTGCGCATAGCAGAGACGTGGAAACGGTGAACGGCGGCATTGAGGCAGCCGATGAGGTCAATAGCGGCGATGTCTCCACCGTCAATGGTGGCATTCGCTTTGGCCGACAGGCACGCATCGACGGCAAGTTAGAAACCGTAAACGGCGGCATTTTCACGGATCGCGGCAGTCTGGTACGCGGCGGCATCAGTACTGTCAATGGCGGCATCGGTATCGTGGGCACCGACGTCGGCGGCCGTATCGAAACGGTAAATGGTGATATCAGTGTTGGCGCAGACTCGCACGTGAAGGGTGGTATCAAGGTTGAAAAACAGCATGGCAATCTTGGCGGCTGGTTTGGCAAGCCGAAGATTCCACGCATCGTGATTGGCCCCAATGCTGTCGTCGAAGGCCCACTGGTGTTCGAACGCGAGGTGAGGCTGTACGTGCATGCGCGCGCGCGCATCGGCAGCCTCAGCGGTGCCACCGCAGTGCGGTATGACGGTGCCACGCCACCGAAAGAGTAACGACGCATTTGAGCATCAGCTTTGAAGGATAGAATCGCGAGAATCCCGAGTGGAGTTTCGCGATGCACATCGCCATGCTATCCGTCGCCGTGTTGTTCTTGTGTGCCTGTAGTCCGCACGAAACGGGGCCGGCATCGGGCCCCGTCACCACCGCTGCAACACGCACCGCAATCAGCGTGGGTGATCACGCGTTCCAACCGACGATCAATGCCGCGGACTTCATCGCGCATGTGCGCACCCTATCTTCCGACGCATTTTCTGGGCGTGGCCCAGGCTCGCCCGGCGAAGACAAAGCCATCGACTACATCCAATCGCAATTTGCGCGTATCGGCCTGCAACCAGGTAATGGCAACCGCTGGCTACAAACTGTGCCCATGGTGGAAACCACCGCCGATGAGTCCGCCGTGCTGCACCTCAACGTGGCAGGTACCCAGCAAGACTTGATCTTTGGCCGCGACATGGTAGTGGGCACCCGCACCGGCCAAACGCAGATCAACCTGAAAGACAGCCCAATGGTCTTCGTGGGTTATGGCGTCGATGCGCCAGAGCGCAACTGGAACGACTACGCCGGCATCGACGTCACGGGCAAAACCGTGGTGATGCTGGTCAATGACCCAGGCTTTCATAGCAATGATGCCCGCCTGTTCGATGGCAAGCGCATGAGCTATTACGGGCGCTGGACCTACAAATTCGAAGAAGCCGCGCGCCACGGTGCGGCCGCAGCATTGATCATTCACGATACTGCCGGTGCGTCTTACGGCTGGGATGTGGTGAAAAATTCGTGGTCCGGCCCACAGTACGACTTGCCCGCAAAGGATGATCCCACCCCGCGTTTGCCGGTGCAGGGTTGGCTAACTGGTGAGGCAGCAGACACGTTGTTCAACGCAAGTGGCCTGAATTTGGCCAAACTGCGCGATGCAGCGAATAGACCCGAATTCAAGGCAGTCCCCATCAATGCCACCGCCGCCTTGACCTTAAGCAGCAAGACCACCGAAAAACGCTCACACAACGTCCTAGGCCTGTTACCCGGCAGCGAAGCCCCCGACCAAGCCATCGTGTATATGGCGCACTGGGATCACCTGGGCACACATGCGGGTGAGCCCGGCGACAACACCTATAACGGTGCAGTGGATAACGCCACCGGGGTGGCCGGGATATTGGAACTCGCCGAAGCCTTTCGCAAAGCCAGCACCCGTCCCAAGCGCTCAATCCTGTTTCTTGCTGTGACGTTGGAAGAATCCGGCCTGCTCGGCTCCAAATACTACGTCGCACATCCGGTAATCCCACTGGACAGTACAGTGGCCGTAATCAATTTAGATGCGCTGTCACCGATCGGGAAAGCGCGTGACCTCACGGTTGTCGGCAAGGGCAGTTCACAACTAGAAGATCTGTTGAAGGTTGTGCTGAACAAACAGCAGCGACGCATGGTCGATGAGTCTAACACCGCAGCCGGCTACTACTTCCGTTCCGATCATTTCAACTTCGCCAAAGCTGGCGTACCGGCACTGTATATCGCCAGCGGAACGGATTTGCTGGACGGTGGTCACGCTGCGGGAGATGCAGCCACCAAAGACTACACCGACCATCGCTATCACAAACCCGGCGATGAGTACGATGCTGCAACCTGGAACGTGGATGGCATCGTGCAGGATCTGGATGCGGTCTATTCGGTTGGCGACCTTCTGGCCAATAGCGGCCAATGGCCGAACTGGTATCCAGGCAATCCCTTCAAGGCCGCTCGCGATGCGATGCGCCCTTCACAGCAACCCACCGCCACGAAATAGCCGCACTACAGTAGCAAAAACATGCCGCCAGCCCGGAGCCACGAGGTTCGGGCTAGACTCCCAGCACCTACCGCCCGGAGTTCTCCATGTTCATTGCTTACTGCTGCATCGTCATTGCTGCCTGCTTGCCCTATGTGTGGGCAGTGCTCGCCAAATCCAGCGCCCCCGGCTACAACAACAAAGATCCACGTGGTTGGGTCGCCAAGCAGGAAAGCTACCGCGTCCGCAATGCCTATAGCGCCCATTTGAATGCATTTGAAGCGTTTCCAGCATTCGCAGCCGCGGTCATGATGGCCCAGTTTGCACAAGTCAACCCTCAGCACGTCGCATGGCTGGCGATGGCCTTCATTGTATTTCGCATTCTGCATGGGGTTTTTTATCTCAGCGTGCAACAGGCATTGCGCAGCCTGTCGTGGCTGGGCGGCTTTGCCTGCGTCATCGCCTTGATGCTTTCCGCCGCGTTCAAAGTTGGGGGCTGAAGTTTCAATTCTTCTGCACGACAGTTGAAGAAGAATCCCAAGCCTCGCCAAAGAAAAACCCCGCAGAGGATATCTGCGGGGTTTGGGATAAGGCCCTGGCGATGACCTACTCTCGCATGGCAAAGCCACACTACCATCGGCGCAGCTGTGTTTCACTTCCGAGTTCGGGATGGGATCGGGTGGGACCACAGCGCTGTTGTCACCAGGGAGAGGGTGGAGGGTCGCTTGCTTGTTTGGAAGTCTGCACAAGGATGTGCAGGCTCTTGCGCAGGGATGCGCACAACAAGTAGCGCCACGCTCTCAAGGGGGGGAAGAAGAGTGAACGAGCATTTGCGGTAAGCCATCAACGTATTGAGGCCAAGGGTTGCTTCGGCTTGCGAAGCAACTTGAGGTGATATGGTCAAGCCACACGGATCATTAGTACAGGTAAGCTCAACACATTACTGCGCTTACACACCCTGCCTATCAACCACCTGGTCTTGATGGTTCCTTTAGGGGGCTTGTGCCCCGGGAGATCTCATCTTGAGGCGCGCTTCCCGCTTAGATGCTTTCAGCGGTTATCGCTTCCGAACATAGCTACCCGGCAATGCCACTGGCGTGACAACCGGAACACCAGGGGTTCGTCCACTCCGGTCCTCTCGTACTAGGAGCAGCCCCTCTCAAATCTCCAACGCCCACGACAGATAGGGACCGAACTGTCTCACGACGTTCTGAACCCAGCTCGCGTACCACTTTAAATGGCGAACAGCCATACCCTTGGGACCGACTACAGCCCCAGGATGTGATGAGCCGACATCGAGGTGCCAAACACCGCCGTCGATATGAACTCTTGGGCGGTATCAGCCTGTTATCCCCGGAGTACCTTTTATCCGTTGAGCGATGGCCCTTCCATACAGAACCACCGGATCACTAAGTCCTAGTTTCCTACCTGCTTGATCCGTCGATCTTGCAGTCAAGCACGCTTATGCCTTTGCACACAGTGCGCGATGTCCGACCGCGCTGAGCGTACCTTCGAGCTCCTCCGTTACTCTTTGGGAGGAGACCGCCCCAGTCAAACTACCCACCATACACGGTCCCCGACCCGGATTACGGGCCCAGGTTAGAACGTCAAGCACATCAGGGTGGTATTTCAAGGTTGGCTCCATGCCAGCTAGCGCCGACACTTCACAGCCTCCCACCTATCCTACACAGATGAACTCAACGTTCAGTGTAAAGCTATAGTAAAGGTTCACGGGGTCTTTCCGTCTTGCCGCGGGAACGCTGCATCTTCACAGCGATTTCAATTTCACTGAGTCTCGGGTGGAGACAGCGCCGCTGTCGTTACGCCATTCGTGCAGGTCGGAACTTACCCGACAAGGAATTTCGCTACCTTAGGACCGTTATAGTTACGGCCGCCGTTTACTGGGGCTTCGATCAAGAGCTTCGCCTTGCGGCTGACCCCATCAATTAACCTTCCAGCACCGGGCAGGCGTCACACCCTATACGTCCACTTTCGTGTTTGCAGAGTGCTGTGTTTTTGATAAACAGTCGCAGCGGCCTGGTTACTTCGGCCAACCTTAGCTATTAACCATGGTTGGCGCACCTTCTCCCGAAGTTACGGTGCTATTTTGCCTAGTTCCTTCACCCGAGTTCTCTCAAGCGCCTGAGAATTCTCATCCTACCCACCTGTGTCGGTTTACGGTACGGTCTGCGTAAGCTGAAGCTTAGGAGCTTTTCCTGGAAGCGTGATATCGGCAGCTCTGTCCTAATGGACTCGTCCTTGACCTCAATGTTGCACCCCCGGATTTACCTAAGGGCACCACCTCAGTCCTCTCACCGGGACAACCAACGCCCGGCCTGCCTAACCTTCTCCGTCCCTCCATCGCACTTACGCGAGGTGCAGGAATATTAACCTGCTTCCCATCGACTACGCATTTCTGCCTCGCCTTAGGGGCCGACTCACCCTGCGTCGATTAACGTTGCGCAAGGAAACCTTGGGCTTTCGGCGTGCGGGCTTTTCACCCGCATTATCGTTACTCATGTCAGCATTCGCACTTCCGATACCTCCAGCAGACTTCTCAATCCACCTTCGCAGGCCTACGGAACGCTCCTCTACCGCGTGCATCAAAGATGCACACCCCAAGCTTCGGTTTACTGCTTAGCCCCGTTAAATCTTCCGCGCAGACCGACTCGACCAGTGAGCTATTACGCTTTCTTTAAAGGATGGCTGCTTCTAAGCCAACCTCCTGGCTGTCTATGCCTTTCCACATCGTTTTCCACTTAGCAGTAATTTGGGACCTTAGCTGTGGGTCTGGGTTGTTTCCCTTTTCACGACGAACGTTAGCACCCGCCGTGTGTCTCCCATACAGTCCGTCTCGGTATTCGGAGTTTGCAATGGTTTGGTAAGTCGCGATGACCCCCTAGCCATAACAGTGCTCTACCCCCGAGAGGATTCATATGAGGCGCTACCTAAATAGCTTTCGAGGAGAACCAGCTATCTCCGGGTTCGATTAGCTTTTCACTCCTAATCACACCTCATCCCCGACCTTTGCAACGGGCGTGGGTTCGGGCCTCCAGTACCTGTTACGGTACCTTCACCCTGGGCATGACTAGATCACCCGGTTTCGGGTCTACTGCCCGCGACTATGCGCCCTTATCAGACTCGGTTTCCCTTCGCCTCCCCTATACGGTTAAGCTCGCCACGAACAGTAAGTCGCTGACCCATTATACAAAAGGTACGCCGTCACCCCGAAGGGCTCCGACTGCTTGTACGCACACGGTTTCAGGGTCTATTTCACTCCCTTCACCAGGGTTCTTTTCGCCTTTCCCTCACGGTACTGGTTCACTATCGGTCAGTCAGGAGTATTTAGCCTTGGAGGATGGTCCCCCCATGTTCAGACAGGGTTTCACGTGCCCCGCCCTACTCAATTTCATCGATCAGGCCCTTTCGCATACGGGGCTGTCACCCGCTATGGCCACCCTTTCCAGAGTGTTTTGCTAAAACAAGATCGACTTTTGGGCTTGTCCGCGTTCGCTCGTCGCTACTGACGGAATCTCGGTTGATTTCTTTTCCTACGGTTACTTAGATATTTCAGTTCACCGCGTTCGCCTTGCATGGCTATGTATTCACCATGCAATACCCTTGCGGGTGGGTTTCCCCATTCGGACATTACCGGATCAAAGCTTATTGCCAGCTCCCCGATACTTTTCGCAGGCTGTCACGTCCTTCATCGCCTCTGACTGCCAAGGCATCCACCGTGTGCGCTTATTCGCTTGACCATATCACCCCAAGTTGCCTCAGGGCGATACGCATACCAGCGAATGGTACGACTATCACTTGATAAAGATGGCTTACGCCATCTCGCCTCAGCCTCGACACGTTGTAAGACTTACGTCTCAAACGCTCGTTTGACTCTTCTTCCCGATTTTCAAAGAACATGACCAGGCCACAATGCCTAGCCATTTCAAAGTGTGTGTGCGCAGATCATTCAGAGTTACATCGTGGTGGGTCTGGGAGGACTCGAACCACCGGCCTCGCCCTTATCAGGGGCGCGCTCTAACCACCTGAGCTACAGACCCAATGTGTCGCGCTTAGTGGTGGAGCCTGTCGGGATCGAACCGACGACCCCCTGCTTGCAAAGCAGGTGCTCTCCCAGCTGAGCTAAGGCCCCATTAATGCTTAAAAGATTAAGGGACACGGCCCCTTGCGGGTCGCCGTTCTCTGAATGCAGGTCACTTGTGCGGACGTCTGGCAACTTCTGTTGCCATGTCTCAAAAGGAGGTGATCCAGCCGCACCTTCCGATACGGCTACCTTGTTACGACTTCACCCCAGTCATCGGCCACACCGTGGCAAGCGCCCCCCCGAAGGTTAAGCTACCTGCTTCTGGTGCAACAAACTCCCATGGTGTGACGGGCGGTGTGTACAAGGCCCGGGAACGTATTCACCGCAGCAATGCTGATCTGCGATTACTAGCGATTCCGACTTCATGGAGTCGAGTTGCAGACTCCAATCCGGACTGAGATGGGGTTTCTGGGATTGGCTCACGCTCGCGCGCTTGCAGCCCTCTGTCCCCACCATTGTAGTACGTGTGTAGCCCTGGCCGTAAGGGCCATGATGACTTGACGTCATCCCCACCTTCCTCCGGTTTGTCACCGGCGGTCTCCTTAGAGTTCCCACCATTACGTGCTGGCAACTAAGGACAAGGGTTGCGCTCGTTGCGGGACTTAACCCAACATCTCACGACACGAGCTGACGACAGCCATGCAGCACCTGTGTTCTGGTTCCCGAAGGCACTCCTCTATCTCTAAAGGATTCCAGACATGTCAAGGCCAGGTAAGGTTCTTCGCGTTGCATCGAATTAAACCACATACTCCACCGCTTGTGCGGGCCCCCGTCAATTCCTTTGAGTTTCAGTCTTGCGACCGTACTCCCCAGGCGGCGAACTTAACGCGTTAGCTTCGATACTGAGCTCCAAGTTGAGCCCAACATCCAGTTCGCATCGTTTAGGGCGTGGACTACCAGGGTATCTAATCCTGTTTGCTCCCCACGCTTTCGTGCCTCAGTGTCAGTGCTGGCCCAGGTAGTCGCCTTCGCCACGGATGTTCCTCCCGATCTCTACGCATTTCACTGCTACACCGGGAATTCCACTACCCTCTACCGCACTCTAGCTATCCAGTATCCAATGCCATTCCCAGGTTGAGCCCAGGGCTTTCACATCAGACTTAAACAACCACCTACGCACGCTTTACGCCCAGTAATTCCGAGTAACGCTTGCACCCTTCGTATTACCGCGGCTGCTGGCACGAAGTTAGCCGGTGCTTATTCTTTGGGTACCGTCAGAACAATCGGGTATTAACCAACTGCTTTTCTTCCCCAACAAAAGAGCTTTACAACCCGAGGGCCTTCTTCACTCACGCGGCATGGCTGGATCAGGCTTGCGCCCATTGTCCAATATTCCCTACTGCTGCCTCCCGTAGGAGTCTGGACCGTGTCTCAGTTCCAGTGTGGCTGATCATCCTCTCAGACCAGCTATCGATCGTCGCCTTGGTGGGCCGTTACCCCGCCAACTAGCTAATCGAACATGGGCTCATCCAATCGCGTCAGGCCTTGCGGTCCCCGACTTTCCCCCGAAGGGCGCATGCGGTATTAGCGTACGTTTCCATACGTTATCCCCCACGACTGGGCAGATTCCCATGTATTCCTCACCCGTCCGCCACTCGCCACCCATGGAGCAAGCTCCACTGTGCTGCCGTTCGACTTGCATGTATTAGGCCTGCCGCCAGCGTTCACTCTGAGCCAGGATCAAACTCTTCACTTAAAGTGTTCGAGGCCGAAGCCTCTAATGCTTAAAAATGCAAAGTCCGCCCAACTCCATTACTCGCTGTACGTTTAAACATCATTGCTGATGCCTATGAATACTTTTGAATTGATGGTGTTGATCGAACGTCTGCTATGGACAAATCATCCATCACCAGACGCCCGCACAAGTCACCTGCGCACACTGTCAAAGATCTCCAGAATCGGCCTCAGCGCCTCTCCTGTTTCACCCAAGCGCCGTAGCCCCGAGTGAGCCGCCCATTATGCCGGGCTTTTTCGCTTTGTCAACACCCCGTCACCGAGAATCTTGACCCAACCGCCTCAACCACCACCCGAAGGCTTTTGCCGAAGCGAGCCGCACATTATGCCGGCTTTTTCCTTGCAGTCAACACCTTCCCGCGAAGATCTTCACACGTTGCCGTGTGCACTTTCGTGGACAGCTGTAAGGGGGAAACGATTATGCGGCATCCGCCGCGAATAGGGAAGCGAAAATTGCAATTGCTTGCCATCCACCGCACAAATCAGACACTCTGCAGACGGACTCTGGCGAAGTTGCGCTTGCCCACCGCCAACACCCCCTCGAATCCCGGCGCAAATACCCGCGCGGCATCCTCGAACACCTCCCCATCCACACGTACCGCACGCTCTTTCAGCTTGCGGTTGGCCTCGGCGTTGGACGGCGTGATACCTGCTGCAGTCAGCAGCGCCGCGATGCGCAGACCCTCTGCAGGAACCGTCACTTCATGGAGCGGCAATTGCGACAGATCGCCTTCGCCGCGCACTGCGGCATGCCAACCGGCCACAGCCTGTTCGGCCTGTGCCGCATCATGGAAGCGCGCAGCCAGCTCATGCGCCAGCCGCAGCTTGAGATCGCGCGGATTCATGCCCGCGGCAATCTCGCCGCGCAGCTGCTTGGCTTCCCCAATCCCGATCTCGAAGCTGAGCAGGTCGATCCAGCGCCACATCAAGTCATCGCCAATCTTCATGGTCTTGGTGACGATGTCGATGGCCGGCTCGGCAATGCCGATGTAATTGCCAAGCGACTTGCTCATCTTGTTGACGCCATCCAGCCCTTCCAGTAGCGGCATGGTCAACACGATCTGCGGCGGCTGGCCGTGGTGTTCTTGCAGGCCACGCCCCATCAGCAGATTGAACTTCTGATCGGTGCCGCCAAGCTCGACATCGGCTTTCAGCGCCACCGAGTCATAGCCCTGCACCAGGGGATACAGAAATTCATGGATGGCGATGGACTGCTGCGCGGCATAGCGCTTGGCAAAATCGTCGCGCTCGAGCATGCGCGCCACGGTGTGCTGCGCGGCGAGCTTGATCATGTCGGCGGCACTCATCTGCCCGAACCATTCGCTGTTGAAACGCACTTCGGTGCGCTCGCGGTCGAGCACCTTGAACACCTGCTCGGCATACGTCTGCGCATTGGCCAGCACGTCCTCGCGGGTCAGCGGCTTGCGGGTGATGTTCTTGCCGGTGGGGTCGCCGATCATGCCGGTGAAGTCGCCAATCAGGAAGATCACCTGATGCCCCAAGTCTTGGAACTGGCGCATCTTATTGAGCAGCACGGTGTGGCCAAGGTGCAAATCCGGCGCGGTGGGGTCAAAACCGGCCTTGACCCGCAACGGCCGACCAAGCTTCAGGCGCGCCTCGAGCTCTTCGCGCTTGAGGATTTCGTCACTACCACGGGCAATCAACTCGACAGCTTGCTGCAACTCGGACACAGGCATTCTCTATGGGTGTGCTTTTCGGCGGCGCGGCGGGGCACCGCGTATTCAGCTGAAGGTTAAGGACACGTTAACTGAAAATTTCGAAATTACCAACAGATTCAACGGGTTGACGCGCGCCCATCATCTGATTATGGTACCGCGTCGGGTAAATCAGCACACGCGGGGATCCACACATGGCGGACACGAATCACGAGGCCGTACGCCGCGAGAATTTAGAGCGCGCCCGGGTCAATGCTGATCGTCCCGCCAGTCTATCCATTGCACACCCATTCCGCGGACGGTGGACCCGCCGGCACTGGGCACATGCCAGTGTATTGACCACTATAGGAATGTTGCTGGCGGCTATTGTGCCCGGCTTCTCGACGGTGCTGAACACCCCCAACAACCCCAATGCGCAACGCATGACCATGACGTTGTCGCTGCCCAAACTCGGCCATCGCGCAGGCAAGACCACCGATGATCGCTGGCAGTCGATTACGCTCAAGCCTGGGCAAACACTGAGTGGCGTGTTCGAGGAATTGGGTATCCCGTATGACCAGCTTGCGCGGGTGATGCAGCATCCCACGATCAAGCCCACGCTGCGCAAGCTGCGCCCCGGCACGGTATTGAGCTTTAATCTGCCTGCCGACGGCAGCGTACGGGCGATGCGGCTGGAAGCGGGCCCAGGGATTGGTGATAGCCCCATCGAACTGGAATTCAATGGCGATGCGTTGCGCGAACGTGCGGTGCCGGTGGAAATCACCACCCGCACGGTGGTGTTGACCGGCGAGGTAGGTAGATCACTCTTTGCATCGGCACGCGCACTGGGGCTGGGCAGTTCGCAGCTGGAGCAACTCACTGATGAAATGTTCAAGTACGACATCGACTTCGATTCAGATCTGAGCGAAGACGACCGCTTCAGTGTGGTGGTGGATCAAACTTGGAAGAACGGCCAACTGGTCAACACCGGGCCGGTGCAGGCCGCCACCTTCACCGTGGATGGCCACCTCAAGAGCGCGTTCCGCTTTATGCGCGACGGCAAGCCCGAATACTTCACTCCCGATGGGCGCTCGCTCAAACGCCCGTTTATCCGCATGCCGATTCCGTATGCGCGCCTGACCTCCGGCTTTGGTGGCCGCAATCACCCGATTCTGGGCACCTTCCGCATGCACAAGGGTGTGGATTACGCTGCCAGTACCGGCACGCCGATCCAGGCGGCAGGTGATGCCAAAGTAGAGTTTGTGGGGCAAAAAAGTGGCTACGGCAACGTGGTCATCCTGAATCATGGCGCCGGTAAGACCACGCTGTACGGGCATATGTCGCGGTTTGCCGGTATCCACACCGGCCAACGTGTGGCGCAGGGCGCGGTGATTGGCTATGTGGGCAGCACGGGAATGGCCACCGGCCCGCATCTGCACTATGAATTTCGCGTCAACGGCGTGCAAGTGAACCCGTTGAAGATGACCATGCCACCGCCGGCACCGCTGACCGGCGATACCTTGGTTGCATTCAAGAGCGACACCCGCCACGCGCTGGAAAAAATTCGCGAAGTGGAAAACGTGGTGTTCCAATTGGATGACGGCAGCCGCGTCGCCAGTGCCACGCCCGCCCCCAAGGCGGGCAAACGCGGGAACCGGCGCAAGGGGTGATCGGCACGTTTTTCGCGCCGCAGTGCGATACTGCGGCGCATGTCCGACATCGCACATACGCCTCTCTTTCTTGGCCTGATCTCCGGTACCAGTGCCGACGGCATCGATGCCGCGCTGGTGCGCTTCGATAACGACTCTGCGCACGCCCGGCCCACGTTGCTGGCCGGACAAGTGCTGCCGTGGCAACCTGCGCTGCGCGAACAACTGGTGGCCTTGGGTCAGCACGCGCAAGCACTCACGCTGGATGCGGTGGGCATGCTGGATGTGCACATTGGGCGGGCATTTGCCGATGCCGCCAATACCTTGATCGACGCTGCGGGTGTGGATCGCAACCTGATCGCCGCGATCGGCTCGCATGGGCAAACCCTGCGCCACCGCCCGCAAGGCGAGGTGCCCTTCACCCTGCAATTGGGCGACCCGAGCAGCATTGCCGAACGCTGCAAGGTGCCGGTGGTGGCCGATTTCCGCCGCCGCGATGTCGCCGCGGGTGGCCACGGCGCACCGCTGGTGCCGGCGTTCCATGCGGCGGTACTGCACGATGCAAATGAAGATCGCGCCGTGCTGAATCTGGGCGGGATTGCCAATCTCACGTTGTTGCCGGCATCGGGCACGGTGCGTGGTTTTGATACCGGCCCGGCCAATGGCCTGATGGATGCGTGGTGCCAGCGCCAGCTTGGCCATGCGTTTGATGCCGGTGGTGCATTTGCCGCGCAAGGTCAGGTGGATGCCGGTTTGCTGGCACGTTTGCTGGACGAGCCGTGGTTTGCCGCGCCGCCGCCGAAATCCACCGGCCGCGACCAGTTCCACCTGGATTGGGTCGCAGCGGCCCTTGCCGGCCACGAGCCGCCCGCCGACGTGCAAGCCACGTTGCTGGCGCTGACCGCTCACAGCGTGGCCGCAGCGCTGTCTGCCACCCAACCGCAGACGCGGCGCGTGATTGTGTGCGGTGGCGGCGTACATAACCCGCTGCTGCTGACGGCGTTGGCGCAGGCGCTGCCAACCGCCAACATCGAGTCCAGCGCCGCGCACGGGCTGGATCCGGACTATGTGGAGGCAATGGCCTTTGCGTGGCTGGCGCGCGAGCATCTGGCAGGCCGCCCCGGCAACCTGCCCGCCGTCACCGATGCTGCCGGGCTGCGCGTGCTGGGCGCGCTTTATCCGGCCTGAGTACCTGCTTCGACAAAGACCCGCTGCCGCAGCGGCGGCGTCAGCCAGACATACAGCAGGGCCGCAGGAATCAGTGCCAACACGGTGATGACGAAGTACATGCCGTAGCCGGTGGCCATGACGATGCCGCCAGCGAAGAAGCCGAGGACTTTCCCAGGCAGATTGACCAGCGAACTGAGCAACGCGTATTGCGTGGCGGTGTGCTCCTTGTTGACCAGCGCCGAGAGGAACGCAACGGTGGGTGGGCCCAACATCCCCAGGGTGAAATTTTCCGCCGAGATCACCGCAGTGAGCACCCACACATCGCCCTTGTGCACCATCAGCAGCAGGTACAGCAAATTACAGCTGCCGCACACCAGCATCATCAACCCCAGCGACTTCCACGCGCCCATCCGAGTCACCAATGCGCCGCCGCAGAACACGCCAAGAATGCCCACCCACACCCCCCAGAGCTTGGTGATCGAACCAATCTGGGTTTTGCTGAAGCCTTGATCCACATAGAACGGGCTCATGATGCCGCCGATGGTGGCCTGTTCGGGCACTTTGAACAGCAGGATGTAGGCCAACACGGTCAACGCCAGTGCCACCCCGTAGCGACGGAAAAAATCGGTGAACGGGTCGGCCACCGCACGCACCATCGCAGCTTTCCACGGCAGGTGTTCCGCCGTGGGCACCACCGGTTCGCGCGCCAGCAAATTGGCAATCAGGGGAATCAACATCGCCGCCGCCATCAGCACATACACCAGACTCCAGGCGATGTGGTCGGCCAAGATCGCGGCCAATGCGCCGGCCAAAATCAGGCCGATGCGATAGCCCAACGAATAGGTGGCCACCAACGCGCCTTGTGCATCCACCGGTGCAATTTCAATCCGGTAGGCATCCACTGCAATGTCTTGGGTGGCCCCGAAAAACGCCACGCCCAGCGTGGCTGCAATGAACAGGCCAAGCTGGGCTGGCGTGGTGGCCGCCATCAGCAGCAAGCTGGCGATGACCCCCAGCTGCGCCGCCAGCAACCAACCGCGCCGCCGCCCCAAGCGCTGGAACCCCGGCAACTGCCAATGATCCAGCAGCGGCGCCCACACGAATTTGAACGCATACAACATGCCGGCGCTGGCGATCATGGTGATGTCTTTCAGCACGATGCCGACATCCTTGAGCCAAAACGCCAAGGTGCCTGCCACCAGCAAGAACGGCAGGCCCGAGGAAAAACCGAAGAAGAACATGGTGCCCGCCGCCGGTTGCGCAAACGATTGCCAGACCGAAGGTTTTTGGGGCTTCACGGGAGTACTCATTCGGCGTACTCCACCAGCAGCGGCGCGTGGTCGGAAAATTTAGGCTCGGGGAAAATTTCGGCGCTGCGGATACCCGCCGCAATGCCGGGTGTGGCGATCTGGTAATCAATCCGCCAGCCAACGTTATTGGCGCGCGCACCGCCGCGCTGCGACCACCACGAATACTCCACCACGTCGGGCTTGGCGACGCGGAAGGCGTCTTTCCAGCCATGCGCGGGCGGGACGATCAGACCGTCGTGGCAGGCATCGGCGATCAATCCGCTGAGCCATGCACGTTCCTGCGGCAGGCAGCCGGAATTTTTCTGGTTGCCAGTCCAGTTCCTGATGTCGTTCCTAGCGCGCACGATGTTCCAATCGCCGCACAACACATACTCGCGACCACTGGCCAGCCAGCCGTCCAGAATGGGTTTCAGCCACGCCATGACCGCTTCCTTGAAGCCTTGGCGCTCCGCGCCGGAGCTGCCCGACGGAATATAGAAACTGACCACCGACAGATTGCCGAAGCGGGCTTCGAGATAGCGCCCTTCCTCGTCAAATGGTGCCCAGCCCAGCGCGGTGCGTATGTCGTCGGGCGCGCGCCGACTGTAGATGGCTACGCCGCTATAGCCCTTCTTCTGCGCATCCTTGAACCATGCGTGATAGCCGGCCGGCCGAAATGCGGCATCGGTCAATTGATGCACCTGGGCTTTGGTTTCCTGCACGCACAACACGTCGATATCCTGCGTGTTGAACCACTCGAAAAAGCCCTTGCTGGCGGCCGAACGCAGGCCATTGGCGTTGAAGCTGAGGATGCGCATGCACATGAAATCGATGAAGAATGGCCAAGCCTAACCGATCCACCCGCCATCACCGCCAGCTGGCGCTACAACATGGGACAATTGCGGCATGACGCATACGACTTCTGACCATCGCTCCCGCTTCCTGGACTTGGCCCTGCGCGCCGATGCGCTGCGCTTTGGCGAGTTCACCCTCAAGTCTGGCCGCATCAGCCCGTATTTCTTCAATGCCGGGCAATTCAATTCCGGCACTACGTTAGCGGGACTGGCGGCCTGTTATGCCGATGCCATGGATGCGGCAGGCCTGCAATTTGATGTGCTGTTTGGCCCTGCCTACAAAGGCATCCCGCTGGCCACCGCACTGGCATGCGAATACGCTCGTCGTGGCCGCGACCTACCGTTGGCGTTCAACCGCAAGGAAGCCAAGACGCACGGCGAAGGCGGCAACCTGATTGGTGCAACCCTCACCGGCAAACGTGTGTTGATCGTGGATGATGTGATCACCGCCGGCACTGCGATCCGCGAGGCGCTGGGCATTATTGCGGCCGCAGGCGGCCACACCGCAGGCATTGTGATTGCACTGGACCGCCAGGAACGGGTGCGCGAAGACGCTACCGAATCTGCTGCGCAATCGGTGGCCCACGAGCACGCGATTCCGGTGGTGGCGGTGGCCGGTTTGGGTGACCTGCTTGCGTTTGTTGGCGAAAGCAACGAACTTTCCACTTATCGCGATGCCTTGCTCGCCTACCGTGCGCGCTACGGTATCGCCTAATACGCTCATCGACTGCCACAGGGGGCCGTCATGCCGCTGCATCGACACATCGTGAGCTCCACACTTGCCATGGCCCTGTTGGGGGTGATGGCAATGGCGGCTGCGCAAACCGCACCACACACCGAAAAGAAGATTTACTGCTGGAACGACGCCGGCCGCAAGATCTGTGGCGACGCGCTGCCCGCCTCCGCCACCGACAGTGCGCGCACTGAATTCTCGATCAAAAGCGGCATGGCCACAGCGCATATCGACCGCACCTTGAATTCGGAAGAACGCAGTGCCGCCGCTCAGGCCGCCGACTTGGCCCGCCAGCAGGCAGAAGCCGAAGCCATGCAAAAACGCCGTGACTTGGCCATGGTCGAGTCCTACATGACCGAAAGCGATCTGCGCCGCGCCTATGGCGAGCGCACCGCGCTGCTGGATGAGTCGATCAAATCCAGCCGCCTGACCGTCTCCACCTTGCGGTCAAGTTTGATTTCCCTGCTGCGGCAAGCCGGCAACAAAGAGCTCTCGAACACGCCGGTACCCAGGCCGTTGGCCGATTCGATCCAAACCCAACATGCGGATTTGCTGCGGCAAAACCAGATTTTGCTGGCGCAACAGCAGGATCGCTCCGAACTGGGGAGTGAATTTGAAGACTCCCTGCGGCGTTATCGCCTGATGAAGCCAACCAAGGCCGAGCCCAGTGCGGCAGCACCTGCAGCGCCTGCGGCAACGTCGTCGGCCACCCCCACCGCCGCAAAATCGCCGGCAGGCTAAGCCACCCTGGTGGCAGCCGGAGTGCCACTTTGCGGTTAGGATCAGAACGGCAGCCGCAATTCCGGCTCGAGGCGCAGCAAATGATCGCGGAATACCTGCTGGATGCGGGCCATCGCGGAATTGGTGTCGGCATCGAAGCGCATCACCAGCACCGGTGTGGTGTTGGAGGCACGCACCAAGCCCCAACCATCTGACCAATCCACGCGCAGTCCGTCGATGGTGGTCAAGCGTCCACCTTCAAAACTGGCGGACATCCGGAAGCGCTCGACAAACTCATGCGGGTCGCCGCCATCGGGCAATTCGACTTTGATTTCGGGCGTGGAAATACCGTCAGGCAGTGCCGTGAACACCGCTTCGGGGACTTCGCCACGGGTATCCAGAATTTCCAGCAGGCGCGCCGCCGCATAGATGCCATCGTCAAAGCCAAACCAACGTTCGGCAAAGAAGAAATGTCCGCTCATTTCGCCGGCCAATGCGGCATCGACTTCGCGCATTTTGCTCTTGATCAGCGAGTGCCCCGTCTTCCACATCAACGGGCTGCCGCCGTGACGCAGGATTTGCATCGGCAAACGGCCGGTGCATTTGACGTCATACACAATCACCGCGCCGGGGTTGCGTTCCAGCACGTCGGCGGCAAACAGCATCAGCAAGCGATCCGGGAAGATGTTTTTGCCGGACTTGGTGACCACGCCCAAGCGATCGCCATCGCCATCGAAGGCAATACCGAGATCGGCATCCAGGCGCTGCACCATCTGCACCAGCGCTTCCAGATTGTGGGGCTCGCTGGGGTCAGGATGATGATTGGGGAAGGTGCCGTCGATATCGCAGAACAGGGGAGTGACCTCGGCACCGATGGCTTCCAGCACGCGCGGGCCCAGCACACCGGCGACGCCATTACCGGCATCCACCACTACTTTCAAACGCTGACCGATTTGGATATCGCCAGCGATGCGCTGCACATAGTCGTCACCGATATCGCGCTCCTCCAAACCGCCAGCGCTGTCAGCTTCCAACAGGCGGTCTTCGGCAATGCGTGCGTGCAGATCCTTGATCGCGGGACCGGACAGCGTTTCACCCCCCACCACGATTTTGAACCCGTTGTAATCCGGCGGGTTGTGGCTGCCGGTAATGGCCACACCGCAACCGGTACGCAAGTGATAGCAGCCGAAATACACCACCGGGGTGGGTGCCATGCCGATATCAATCACATTACGACCTGCTTTGCGCAGGCCGCGAATCAGGCCATCGGACAGATCCGGCCCCGACAAGCGGCCATCGCGCCCAACCACGATGCTGTCCAAGCCCTGGTCGGCCATCACCGAGCCAATCGCCTGACCGATCAACTCGGCGACCCCGGCATCCAATGACATGCCAATTACACCGCGAATGTCATAGGCCCGGAAGATGCGATGGTCGATCACCACCGGCACCGCCGATTTTGCTGCACCTTGATCCGCCTCACGTGGCTTGGCCCGCGCGACAGGTTGCGCGGCTGGCAACTCTTGTTGCAAGTCCGACAAGGTGGGACCCGCCTCCACTTGCTCCAGCCCAGCCATTGCCAGCAAGCGCGGGCGCAGCACAAACCAGAGCGCCGCTGCGACCAGCACAAACACGGTGCCGATGACCAACGATCCCAGTCCACCCAGCCCAAACGGGGTCTCCGTCAAGCTGGAAGTGGCCGCCGCGACCCGCAAATCACTGTCTGCGACTTTGACCGCCAATGCCTCTGCCGAATCCGCCAGCCCGCTATCCCCACGCTCAATCACACTGCTGGCACCCTGCCGCAATGCGAGATAGCTGCCCTTCGGCAAGCCCGGACTTTCCACACCGGCCGCTAAGCGCGCGATGGGTAGCTCGACATAGACCAGCGATGCCCCCACGGGTGCAGCCAAGGCCAACCACTGCTTCCCTGCAGAACGTACCAGCCGTGCCTGTACTTTTTTGCTATGCAGTGCATCCTCGGCCACTGCCAAGGTGCCGAACCCACTGCGCGGCAAGCCGGCATAGAGGGCTTCCAGATCCTTGGGCCAGATTTCGACGCGCCCGGCATCCGCCCAGCCTTGCTTGATCGCAGCACTGGCCGCCGCCCGATCGCCCGTCGCCATCGCGCTGGTGAACGATGCACTGGCAATCTGCGTGGCAAATTTCTGGCGCGCATCTTCCATCACGCGCTGCACCGCGATATTCACATCATCACGACTGGACTCCAATGCATGCTGACGGGATTCGCCCAACTGATGCAGGCTGCCAGACACCAGATTCCACATACCCAGCAACAGCAGCAAAGCGATCAGCCAGGGCAACACGCGCACGACCAACAACGGGTCGAACTGCAGCGTCTTCTCGTCGCCACCCGTGTCGCCCTTGTCCTTGTCTTTCTCTTTGTTGCTGCCTAAGCCGAACACTGCCATACAATTCCCCTGTCAGCGCACACCGGTATGACCGAACCCGCCTTCACCGCGTGCACTTTCCTCGAAAGTATCCACTACCTGCAACTTGGCACGCACCACCGGCAGCAACATCAACTGCGCGATGCGATCCCCCGGCGCAATAGTGAACTCCGCAAGTCCGCGATTCCACACACTGACCATCAGCGGGCCCTGATAATCAGCATCGATCAAGCCAGTGCCATTGCCGAGCACGATGCCATGTTTGTGGCCCAACCCGGAGCGCGGCAGGATCACCCCGCACAGGCGCGGGTCGCCAATATGGATGGCTAACCCGGACGGCACCAGCACGGTTTCACCGGCAGCCAGCACCAGCGTGGCGTCCAGCGCGGCACGCAAATCCATGCCTGCGCTGTGCGCGGTGGCGTAGTTGGGCAATGGCCATTGCGCACCCATCCGCGCATCCAGAATCTTCACTTGCATGACATGCTCCATCACGCCAGTCGCTCCGCTATCAGATCCAGTAATTGCCCCGCCAATGCCCGCTTGGGTGCGGGCCCGAGAGCACGCTCGTCATCGGCATCAATCACCAATAACGCATTGTCGTCACTTTCAAACCCGGTGCCGGCGACACCCACCTGATTGGCACAGATCAAATCCAGCCGCTTGCGCTGCAATTTGCCGCGGGCATAGCCCGCAACATTGTCGGTTTCAGCGGCAAACCCCACCACCAATCGTGGACGTTGGGCGTGTGCGGCGACCTCGGCCAGAATGTCGCGGGTCTGTACCAATTCCAACACCAGGGTGTCTTGCCCAGGTTGTTTCTTGATCTTGCCCGGGGAACAACTGCGTGGAGTGAAGTCGGCCACCGCTGCGGCGCCGATGTAGACATCACAGGGCAAACCCTTCATCACCGCCACAAGCATTTGCGCAGCACTGCGCACGTTCACGCGCCGCACCTGTGCGGGACTCGGCAGATGTACGGGGCCGGCCACCAGTACGACATCAGCACCGCGCTGGGCGGCTTCGGCAGCGATTGCAAATCCCATTTTGCCGCTGCTGCGGTTACCCAAAAATCGGGCCGGGTCGATGTCTTCATAGGTTGGCCCGGCACTGACCAGGATGCGCAGACCCGCCAAGGATGCCGCCGTCATGCCACAGCCTCCATCGCAGCGATGATTTGCGCAGGCTCAGCCATCCGGCCGGGACCCGATTCGCCCTCGGCCAATGCACCGTCATTGGGGCCCACCATGCGCACGCCACGCGCCAGCAATAGGGCGATATTGGCTTGCGTGGCGGCGTGCTTCCACATCACATGATTCATTGCCGGTGCCATCAACACGGGGGCTTCGGTAGCCAGACAGAGCGTGCTGACCAGATCATCGGCCAACCCATGCGCCAGCTTGGCCAGGGTATTGGCGGTGACCGGCGCAATGACGACCTGTTGCGCCCAGCGCGCCAATTCCAAATGCCCCATTGCCGCCTCGGCCTGCGCGTCCCACAGCGACACCCGCACCGGATGATGGCTCAACGCCTGAAAGGTCTGCGCACTGATAAAACGCTGCGCGGCCTCGGTCATTGCCACCTGCACCTGCGCACCGGCATCACCCAACCTGCGCACCAACTCGGCGGATTTATACGCAGCAATGCCGCCGCAAACGCACAGCAGCACGCGGTAATTGGCATTCGGAAAACACGTCGCCTGCATCGGGCCGTTCCCTGACCTCATTCCAAAGCGGCAGCTTACCCGAAGCCGGGGCAATCGCCGCTATCAGCGTTCCATTCACGCCAGCATGCTGCCGCCATGCACATTCATGATTGGCCCGAACACGAACGTCCTCGCGAGAAATTATTAGCTCGCGGCGCCGGCAGTTTGTCTGATGCCGAACTTTTGGCCATCTTTCTTGGCTCCGGCACTGCCGGTCAGGACGCGGTGGCCAGCGCCCGCGATCTGCTGCTCACGCAAGGCAGCATGCGCGCCCTGCTGGATCTTGAACCGCGTGCCCTGACCCAGCTGCGCGGTATCGGCCCGGCTCGCGCCTGCGCCCTGTCGGCCGCGCTGGAGCTTGGGCATCGTCATTTGGCGGCACAATTGCAACGCGGAGAAGCCCTGACAGACCCCGCTGCCGCCGGCCGCTACTTTGCGCAACGCCTGCGTGGGTTGGGCCACGAGGTATTCGCGGTGTTGTATTTGGATACCCGCCACCGCGCACTGGGGTTCGAAGAACTGTTCCGCGGCAGTATTGATGGCGCCGAAGTCCACCCGCGAACCGTGGTGGAGCGCGCACTGGCTCACTCGGCGGCGGCGGTGATCCTTGGCCACAACCACCCCAGCGGCAACGCCGAGCCCAGTGCCGCCGACCGCAGCGTCACCGCACGCATCAAGCAAGCGCTGGGGTTGGTGGAGATTCGGTTGCTGGATCATTTTGTGATTGGCGATGGTGCTCCGACCTCCATGGCGAGACTGGGAATGGTGTGAGCAGCTCGCCGTTCCAGTACATCGACGGGCCTGCACGCAAGCGTGCGGCGCGCCTCGCGTACAATGGCGGCTCATTGAATTGCCGCATCGCACCCTTGTGAAAATCCAGCTCCGCGCCTTGATCGAACAAGGCTTGACCACACTGCGCAGCGCAGGCACCTTGCCCAGCGACCTTGCCAGCCCCGATTTCGTGATCGAGCGCCCGAAAGAGCGTGCGCACGGTGATTTTTCCTGCAATGCCGCCATGCTGTTGGCCCGCGAGGTTGGCAAAAGCGGCACCAAAGCCAATCCACGCGCGCTGGCGCAGCAGTTGGTGACGGCACTGCCCGTCTCCGAGGCCATCGCCAAGGTGGAGATTGCTGGCCCCGGGTTCATCAACTTCCACTTGACGCCGGCCGCATGGCAGCAGCAAGTGCGCGATATCCATGCTGCGGGGGCGGCGTTTGGTCGCAATGACTCCGGTGCGGGCAAGACGGTCGGCGTGGAATACGTGTCCGCCAACCCCACCGGCCCGCTGCACGTGGGCCACGGCCGCGCCGGGGTGATTGGTGATTGCATCGCCCGCGTGCTGGCCGCCAACGGCTGGAATGTGCAGCGCGAGTTCTATTACAACGATGCCGGTGTGCAGATCGAAAATCTGGCCAAGTCGGTGCAGGCGCGCGCCAAGGGGTTCCAACCCGGCGACGCGCAGTGGCCGGCCGATGCTTACAACGGCGACTACATTGCCGATGTGGCCGCCAGCTACCTGCGCGGCGACTCGGTGGCCGTGGATGGCCATATCGTCAGCGGCAACAATGACAGCGACGACCTGGATGCCATCCGCAAATTCGGCGTGGCATATCTGCGCCGCGAACAAAATGCCGATCTTGCGGCGTTTGGGGTGTCGTTCGACCGCTACTTCCTCGAATCGTCGCTGTATGCCGACGGCAAGGTGGAAGAGACCGTGCACGCGCTGATCGCCAAAGGCCACACTTTTGAAGAGGGCGGCGCGCTGTGGCTGCGCAGCACCGACTTTGGCGACGACAAGGACCGGGTGATGCGCAAGTCCGACGGCACGTACACCTACTTCGTGCCGGACGTGGCCTACCACCTGTCCAAATGGCAGCGCGGCTACCAGCGCGCCGTCACCGAACTGGGTGCCGACCACCACGGCTCGTTGGCGCGGGTGAAAGCGGGCTTGCAAGCACTCGACTGCGGCATTCCCGCCGGCTATCCCGACTACGTGCTGCACCAGATGGTGACAGTGATGCGCGGTGGCGAAGAGGTCAAACTCTCCAAGCGCGCCGGCAGTTATCTGACCCTGCGCGATTTGATCGAAGAAACCAGCGCCGACGCAGTGCGCTGGTTCCTGATTGCGCGCAAGCCGGATTCCCAGCTCACTTTCGATATTGATCTGGCGCGTTCGCAATCGAATGACAATCCGGTGTTCTATGTGCAGTACGCACATGCCCGCGTGTGCAGCTTGCTGCGGCAAGCGGGTGAGAAGGGCTTTGCGTTTGATGCCGACAACGGGCAAGCGTCACTGCATTGCCTGGACGATGCGTCGGCGCAGGACCTGCTGCGCGAACTCTCGCGATTTGCCGAAGTAGTGGAAGCTGCGGGCACAACACTGGAGCCGCATCTGATCGCGCAATACCTGCGTGAACTGGCCAACGCCTTCCATGGTTGGTATCACGCCTCGCCGGTCTTGGTGGAAGACGCCGCACTGCGTGACGCACGCTTGAGTTTGGCGCTGGCCACCCGACAAGTACTGGCAAACGGTCTTGACCTGCTGGGCGTGTCCGCCCCGGAGAGCATGTAATGGCAGCCCGTCGCGGAAAATCCCAGGCCAAACGCAGTGGCTCCAGCGGCCTGCCCGGTTGGGCATGGCTGGTCATGGGCATTGTAGTCACCCTGCTCGCGGTTCTTTTGGTGCCACGCCTGCTCAAGCACGACGGCAGCAATGATTTCCTGCGCATCGGCCCCAAACCCAACCCTGATGCACTACCGGCAGCCGTCAATGAAGACAATACCGCCATTGCGCCGGATGTGGCCACGCAAGCGCCGGCCGAACCCGCCAAACCCAAACCCACCCAGTATGACTTCTACACCCTGCTGCCGGGCGAAGGTGTGCAGATGAGCGATGCCGAGCTGGCTGCCAGCGCCAAGGCCGAAGCCGAGGCGCACGCCGGCGCACAAAAACTGGCCACCACTCCCGCCACCAACACCACGACGGCCAGCACGACCACCCCCACCCTGCCGGCTCCGGTCAACGAAACTCCCGCCGCCATACCCAGCACCAACCCGGCTGCGCCCAGAAATGACAGCGCCACAGCCACGCCCAAGCCCGATTCCGGCAACACCGACGCCGCCAAATCCGCGCCGGCATCCGCCAATTACCTGCTGCAAGCGGGGGCGTTTGGCGCTTCCGGCGACGCCGAAGCCGTAAAAGCCAAAATCGCCATGCTGGGCTTGAATGCACGAGTAGAGTCGGCACAAATTGGCGATAAAACCGTGTATCGCGTGCGCATGGGCCCGTATGGCAGCGCCTCTGAGTTGGCCGATGCCAAAGCCAAGCTGACAGGTGGCGGCTTGCAAGCGATGGCCGTGAAGACCCACTGAGGATTGCCGCCTACAATGGCGGCATGAACACTCACCCCCCCCGTACCGTCCTGATCACCGGTGCCACCGCCGGCTTTGGCCGCGCCAGTGCACGCCGTTTCATCGCCGCCGGCTGGCAAGTCATCGCCACCGGCCGCCGCGCCGACCGCCTCGACGCGCTGCAAGCCGAACTCGGCAACGCCCTGCACATCGCCTGCTTCGATATCCGCGACGAAGCCGCGATGCGCGCCGCGCTGGACGCCTTGCCGGAACGCTTTGCCGGCATCGACCTGTTGCTCAACAACGCCGGCCTGGCGCAGGGCACCAAGCCGGCGCAGCACGCGCTGCTGTCGGACTGGAAGACCATGATCGACACCAACGTGACGGCCCTGGTGACCTTGACCCACACCCTGCTGCCCACGCTGATCGCGCGCAAGGGGGCGATCATCAACATCAGCTCCACCGCCGCCATCTACCCGTACACCGGCGGCAATGCCTACGGCGGCAGCAAGGCCTTCGTCAGCCAGTTCTCGCTGGGCCTGCGCGCCGACCTGCACGGCACCGGCGTGCGGGTGACCGTGATCGAGCCGGGGATGGCTGAAACCGAGTTCACCGTGGTGCGCACCCACGGCGACCAGGTCGCCTCCGACAAGCTCTATGGCGGCGCCAACCCGATGACCGCCGAGGACATCGCCGACACCATCTTCTGGGTGGCCAGCCAACCGCCGCACCTGAACATCAACCGCATTGAGTTGATGCCCACCTCGCAGTCGTTTGCCGGCTTTCAGGTGCACCGGGAAGGCTGATTCTCGCCCTTGCTCCCATTCAGGATATTTTGGATAAAAAGGGTATATTGGCTATATTGCAGCTCATTGGAAACCGTCATGGCTGTTGCCGCACTCAATACCTTGGACACCCTGCCGCAAACCCCGGCTTCGGACGTGAAGAAGCTGGGCTGGCGCGGCGTGATGAAGGTGGTGGCGCGTAGCGGCAAGGTGGTGGTCACCAACCACGGTCGCCCGGAAGCGGTTGTGCTGTCCACCACAGACTATGACGACCTGCTGCAGGAAGCCCTCGAAACCCGCGCCCGGAAACAGGCCGCGCTGGATGTGTTGAGCCGCCAGTTCGATGAGCGCCTGAAGGTGCTGCAAACCCAGGAAGCACGCGACAAGTTGCGCGGCATCCTGCGCCGGCCCATCGACTTCGGCGGCAACACGTTTACTGGCAACGAGTTCTGAACCGTGGCGCGTCCGGTGATTTTTGTGCTGGCCGGCGTCAACGGCGCAGGCAAGAGCACCGCGGGTGAACGCGAACTCACACAGGCGGGACTGACCTGGTTCAATCCCGATACATTCACCCGGCAATTGATCAAAACCACCGGGGCACCCCCCGCCGAAGCCAATGCAGCGGCATGGCAAGCAGGTGTCCGCCAATTGGATGCGGCGATTGCTGGCCGCACCGATTACGCGTTCGAAACGACACTCGGCGGTAATACGATTGCCGCCAAATTACGCGAGGCCAGCAAGACTCACGATGTCCTGATGTGGTTCGTCGGACTGGGGTCGCCGGAGCACCATCTCGCCCGCATCAAACTGCGCGTTTCGCGTGGCGGCCATGACATTCCAGAAACCAAAGTCCGGGAGCGCTTCGAGTCCTCGCGCAGGAACCTGATTGCACTGCTGCCGTACCTGAGCCAATTGCAGGTGTACGACAACAGTGTGGATGCCACTATCGGTCAACCAATGCCCAATCCGCGCCTGCTGCTGCAAATGGAAGCAAGCAGCATCGCGTTTCCAACCGACGCCCAAACGCTGAGCAACACCCCCGCTTGGGCCAAACCCATTTTGGAAGCGATTCTGTCCCGCCTAGGCTGAGTTCAGGCGTGCTGCAAAAACCGCCCGCGCAAACGCAGACACGGGCGCTCGATGAGGTAATACAACACCGCCGCCGCGGCAAGTGAAACCCCGCCATACACCAGCCACGCCACACTGCCGCGCGCGGCCAGCACAGCGCCCCAATGCGCCTGCACAAGCGCGTAGATCGGCTTGTGGACAAGGTAGAGACTGTACGAAACCGCCGCGATCCAGCCGGCCCCCGGCAATGCCCGCGCACCCAGCACGCCATGCGGTTGCGCGCCGGCAAACACCAGCAACGCCAACGCCAGCGACAACACCGGCCAGCCGATGCTGTTCCCCAGCCAGCCCACGCGATCACGGAACAGCCAGAACGCCAGCACCAGCACCAGCACGCCGGCCAGTGCGAACAGATTGGCGTACTTGGCTGCGCGCGACCAGGCTGCCGGCCGATACGCCTGCCATGCCGCCAGCATCACCCCCAGCAACAGTCCATCGAGACGGTTCCAGGTGGGGTAGTAAATATCCTCGACGAACCAATTCCGCGACGGCTGCAAGGCAGCATCATGCAACCAAATGCCGGCACGCAGCGCGATACCACCCAACAACACCGCAACACACACACCCCAGAATTTCAGCACGGATGGGCGTCGCGCGAGCAGCAGCGCCAGCATCGGGAAAACCAGATAAAAATGCTCCTCCACGCACAGCGACCACGCATGCGAGAACGCGGCATTGGCGGTGTAATCAATATCCAGATTGACGATGAACAACACAAACTTCCACCACGGCTCGATGCCCGGTGCTTCGCGAAACTCCGGCCATAGCAGATACACCGCCAGCACCACCCAGAACGCGGGAAGAATGCGAAACGCACGCTTCAGGTAAAACGTGCGCAACGAGGGCCGCACGCCCTGCGCCAACGGCCGCAACACTTGCCCGCCGATCAGAAAACCGCTGAGCACGAAAAACAGGTCCACGCCCATCCAGCCGTAGCGTTGCAGCCACATCCAGTCCGGCCCCAACCCGCCGACGATGAAGCTGTGGAACTGCATCGTCCACAACACCGCAATGGCGCGCAACAGATCCAGGCCCGGCAGATGCTCGCCGCGCTGGCCATCACTCACAGCGGCGCATCATCCAGATAGGTGTAGGCGGTCAGTCCGCGTTCCAGCGCTTCGTTCAGGCGCTCGCTTTCGGCGTTGCCGAGATCCGCCGAAGCCACCAGTGCGCGGTAGCAGCGGCGCAGGTCATCCAGTTTGTAGCCCACGTAATCCAGCATCACATCGGTGGTGTCGCCGCGGCGCTGCTGGCTGATGGCAAAGCCATCGCCGCTGGCCTTGACCTCGATGGCGTCGGTGTCGCCAAACAGGTTGTGGATATCGCCCAGCACTTCCTGATACGCGCCGACCAGGAAGAAGCCAATCCGGTAGCGTTCGCCCGGGCGCGGCTCGTGCAGCGGCAGCGAGCTGTCGAGGTCTTCGTTTTCGACATAGGTGTCGATCTTGCCGTCGGAGTCGCAGGTCATGTCGGCGATGATGCCGCGCCGGGTGGGCGCTTCATTCAAACGCTCGATCGGCACGATGGGGAACACCTGATCAATCGCCCACACATCGGGCATCGATTCGAACACGCTGAAGTTGACGAAGTACTTGTCGACCAAGCGCTCGTTGAGTTCATCCAGCAAATCGCGATGGCTCTTTTCGTCGTAGGTCAGGCGCGCCTTGACCGCATGCGCGATGGCGTAGAACAGGTCGTCAATCCGTGCACGCTGGGTCAAATCCAATTGCCCTAGCGCATACAGGCTGAGGCCTTCGGCATGCGCCTGGGTGGCTTCATGGAACACTTCCACCGCCGGACGCTGCGCCATCTCGTCGTGCAGCTCACGCAATTGCCGCACCGGCTGCGATTCGTCGGCATGCACATCCGGCACGCGGCCCTCCGGCGCACGTTCCACTTCGCTGACATTGGTCACCAGCAAGGCGTGGTGCGCGGTCATTGCACGCCCGCACTCGGTGAGGATGCGCGGCGGCGTCAGGCCCTCGCGGGCGCAGGCTTCGGCCAGCGGCTGCACGATGCTGGAGGCGTAATGCGGGATGCCGTAATTGACCGAGTTGTAGCTGCGCGAACGCGTGCCTTCGTAATCGATGCCCAGCCCGCCGCCGACATCGACATGCGAAATATTCGCACCCAGTTTGGTCAGCTCCACGAAGTAGCGGGTGGCTTCGCGCATGCCGGCGGCAATATCGCGCACGTTGGAAATCTGGCTGCCCATATGGAAGTGCAGCAGCTTCAGGCAATCGCCCATGCCGGCATCGCGCAGCTCTTTCCACAAGGTCAGCAACTGGCGCGGATCCAGCCCGAATTTGGCCTTGTCGCCGCCACTGTTCTGCCACTTGCCCGCACCCAGCGAAGTCAGCCGCATGCGCACGCCCAGACCTGGTTGGATGCCGAGCTTTTCCGCCTCTTCCAGCGCCAATTTCAGTTCGGAGGGTTTCTCGATCACGATGAACGTTTGCAATCCCAACTTGCGCCCGATCAGCGCAAGGCGAATGTATTCGCGGTCTTTGTAGCCGTTGCACACAATCGTGCCGCCCGGGCGCGACAGTGCCAGCACCGCCATCAGCTCCGGCTTGCTGCCGGCCTCCAGACCAAAGCCTTCACCGCGATGGCTGGCCAAGGTGCCGGCCACGCCGGCGTGCTGGTTGACCTTGATCGGGTAGATCGCGGTGTAACCGCCGGCGTACCCCCAGTCTGTCTGGGCCTGCGCGAATGCCGCCTGCAGTTTGTGCAGACGGTCACCCAGGATGTCCGGAAAGCGCACCAGCATGGGCAACTTCGCGCCCTGCGCCATCGCCGTATCCACCACCTCGGGCAAGGCAATGATTGGCCCTTCCCGCTGCGGACGCACCGCAATCCGGCCCTGCGCATCGACATCGAAATACCCATCCGACCAATGCGGGATGGAGTAGGTCTTGCGGGCAAGGTCTAGCGACCAATCGGACATGGCGGACTACCGGCGGCACAGAAAGGATGCGCATTGTAGGCCCCCCGCGCCGCGCCTGCCTGTGTGGCAGCTAACGCGTGGCCAGCGCCTGTGCCATCTGCTGCACGGCCTGCACCAGCAACGGGCGCGGCAGCGCGAAATTGAAGCGCACATGGCCCTGCCCGCCATCGCCACAATCGCCGCCGTCGGTCATTGCCACCTTGGCGTGCTGGCGGAAGAACACCTGCGGTGTGGGCGGCAGTGCCAGTGCGCGGCAATCCAGCCACGCCAGATAGGTGCCTTGCGCGGGGGTATAGCCTATCTGTGGCAGGTGCGCGGCCAAGTGCCGGGTCAACAGGTCACGGTTGCCCTGCAGATACGCCAGCACCTGCTGCCGCCACGGCTCGCCGTGTGCCCACGCGGCGGTGTGTGCGATGACGCCCCATGTGGATGTGGCATCGTTGAGATGGTGGCCAATGCTGCGCCACAGCGTACGATCCTGGTCGCGGGTGAACACGAATTGCGCGCATTTCAGGCCGGCCAGATTCCACATTTTCGAGGCCGATACCGCCGTGATCGCCTGCCGTGCCGCCGCCTCGTTCAGCGCGGCATACGGCACATGCCGCTGCCCTTCAAACACCAGCGGCGCGTGGATTTCATCGGCAAACACGCGGGCGTCGTGGCGCGCCACAATCGCGCTGATGCGCGCCAATTCGTCGCGGGTATAGACCTTGCCAATGGGGTTATGCGGGTTGCACAGCAGCAACAGCCCGGCGCCACCGGCAAACGCGGCATCCAGCCCGGCCTCGTCCATCTGCCAGCCGTCTTGCGTGCGCAGCATCGGCAGCTGGATCACCGGGTTGCCCACCCAGTTCAAAATCGGGATGAAGGGCATGTAGCACGGCACCGGCACGATGACGGGCGTGCCCGCCGGCAGGAAATGCCGCAGCACTGCTTCCAGCGCGCTCAGCACATCCGGCATCACGTTGACGTCATCGGGCCGGATCGCCCAGCCGTGCTGCGCCAGCTGCCACTGCGCGCAGGCTTCGCCCAAGTCTTGCAGCAACTTTGGCGTGAGATAGCCGGTCAGGCCATCGGCCATCGCCTTGTCCAGCGCCTGGCGGATCGGCGGCGCAAGGCCAAAGTCCATTTCCGCCACGAACGCCCCGATGCAGCCGGGAAACGCCGTCCACTTGCGGCTGCCGGCGGCCATCAACTGGGTGGCACTGAGGCTATCGAACGCTGCTGTATCCAATGCCGGAACTCCCTTGCAACACTAGGATGGCGGGCCTGCCGTGTATGCCGGCAGCCCGAACTGAGACAAGAATAACCGGGCGCCCGGGCGATTCCCGCTACAATCCGCGCCCAAGCACCATTCCAAAGGATAGTTCGCCATGACCGACGCCACCTGGCTGCACGAAAATTTTGACAAAGCCGGTTCGTCGATCGGCTTCCGCGTCACCCGCAAGCTCGACGAGGTGCAGTCGCCGTTCCAGAACATCGAGATCTACGAATCGACCGACTGGGGCAACGTCATGCTGATCGACGGCGCGATGATGCTGACCAGCCGCGACAACTTCCTCTACCACGAGATGATGGCGCACCCGGCGCTGTTCACCCACGCCAATCCGAAGCGCGTGGTGATCATCGGCGGCGGCGATTGCGGCACCCTGCGCGAGGTGCTGCGCCATCCGGGCGTGGAGAAAGCCGTGCAGTGCGACATCGACGAACAGGTCACGCGCATGGCGGAGAAGTATTTCCCCGAGCTGTGCGAATCCAACGGTGATCCGCGCGCCGAGCTGCTGTGGGACGACGGGATTGCCTACATGGCCAACTGCGCGCCCGGCAGCGTGGACATCGTGATCGTCGATTCCACCGACCCGGTCGGCCCGGCCGAAGGGTTGTTCAACAAGGACTTCTTCGCCAGCTGCCACCGCGCACTGAAAGACGACGGCATCCTGGTCCAGCAGAGCGAATCGCCGCTGGTGCTGCTGGACCTGATCAAGGCGATGCGCGTGGAAATGGGCAAGGCCGGCTTCCAGTCCTTCCAGACCCTGCCGTTCCCGCAGCCCTGCTACCCCACCGGCTGGTGGAGCTGCACGATGGCAAAAAAGGCCGCCAATGCCGGTTTCAACTTCCGCATCGACGATGCCCGCAGCAAGGGCTTTGCCACCCTGTACTACACCGCCGACCTGCACAAGGGCGCGCAAAGCCTGCCACCGTTTGTGGCCAAAGCGCTGGCGGGCTGAATACCGCCAAGCAGGTCAACTCCGAAAATTGCGACCGCTCACACGTTCAAGACTCGTTCTAACCGGTTAGGTTGGTGTGTTGTTCTAGACAGTGGGGGAGTCATTACTGTGCGATGGGTGTCGCTTCGGTTGAGTCTGTTGGCGGTGCTGCTGGCGTGGCCGGTCGCGGCGTGCACCGCCGCAACGGCGTCCCCGCAAGCAGCCACGGGCAATGCCAAGGCCTTCGATGCCGCGTTTCAAAAGCTGAATGGCCCTGCATTCCTGGACGTACCCAGTGCCACCATCGAAGCGGAATTCGTGCGTCTGCGCAGCTTGCTGCCTGCCAATGACCCGGCACGCGATATCCACTTTCGCTCGGTGTTCTGCAACAGTCTGCAATGGAAGGACGCACACCGCGGCCGCGACTATTCCAAGACAGCCGTTCAACTGGCACACAGCGCTGGCGACGTGGCATCGGAAGCGCGCGCACGTCTGTGCCTTGCAACCTACATCATGTTGCTCGACGGCAGCCAACAGGGGTTGCCGGAAATCGATACCGCCATCCACCTGCTCAAGGAGCACCAAGAGCCCCAGCTGCTCGCCGAAGCACTGGAAATGCGTGGCGATCTGCTCTCGTTGCTGGGTGAACAGGCCAAGGCCATGCTGGATTTTCAGCGCGCCCGCACCGCTTTTCGCAGAGCCGGCATCACCCAGGAAGTGAATCCGCTGATGTTCAGCATGGCGGTGGCCTACCGCCGGATGGGCGACTGGGATCGTGCTGCAAGCTATTTCACTGCGGCCCAGCAACGCGCGCGCGCCATCGGCGATACCGAAGCCGAGGCCACCAACCTGTTGCAACTAGGCTTTTTGCGACTGGAAACGTCTGCGCCGGACAAAGCGTTATCCGCCTTTTCGCAAGCGGTCAGCATTGCCCAGCAACACGCCGACACCAGCAGCGTGAATGCTGCACGCACAGGCATTGCCGAGGCGCAAATCCTGCTGGGCAAGCCTGATGCGGCACTCTCGACATTGCAGCAGGCCCGCACCGGCTACCTGGCGGATCAGGACAACTCCAGCAACGACATGCTGCTTCTGCTCACCGGGCGGGCATTGGCCGCCAAGGGCCAGTACGCGCAAGCTCTGCAGCGCTACCAGCAGGCCTTGCCTTTGATTCAGGCCAATGGCAACGAGCGCTATCTGGCCCAGCTGCATCAAGCGCAGGCCAGCAGTGAGGAGGCCCTGGGCCAGCCTGCCGCCGCACTGCAGGACTTCAAAAAATTCCATGCCCTGCAAATGAAGCTGCGCAGCAAGATGCAGCTTGAACAAAACCAGATGATGGCATTCGAGGACGCGATTCGGCGCACTGATTTCGAAAATCGCCAGCTGCGGGCACAGGCCGAAGTACGCCAGCAAGAACTGAAGGCACTTGAGCGCGTGCGCCATTGGCAGTGGCTGGCCATCGTGCTTGCACTCCTGCTCTTGGCCCTGCTGTGTTCGATGGCATGGCGACAATGGCAACGCTCCAAAAAGTTGCAGGATCTGACCTTGCAAGATCCACTCACCGGGATTGCCAATCGCCTCGGGATCGAACGCGAAGTCGTGCGCGCATTGACATCGGCGCAGCGTGAGCACTCGCCGATGTCACTGTTGATGCTGGATTTGGATCGCTTCAAATCGATCAATGACCGCTTTGGCCACGCTGCCGGTGATCAGGTATTGCGCGATGTCACCCGCGCCTGGCAGACCCAGCTGCGCAATCGCGACCCATTGGGCCGCGTCGGCGGTGAAGAGTTCATCGTGGTGTGCCTGGATGCCGATTTGAACAAAGCACTGGCGGTGGCAGAACGCCTGCGCGAAGCCACGCAAGCACTGCACTTTGACGGTATCGAGCGCGGCCTGCGGGTCAGCGTGAGTATCGGCGCTGCGCAAGTGCTGGCAGATGGCGAGTCCAGCGACGCACTGATCCAACGCGCCGACCGTGCGCTGTATCGTGCCAAACACAACGGCGGCAACCGCATCGAGTATTGAGCTTGGCTGCACTCTTCGCAGGCCATCTGCCGCATACTGGCGCACTTTCCGTGAGCTGAGCCAGGTGCATTCCGTGCCAATCGTCTGGAGCCGGTTTTATCGGCAACACATGCTGTTGCTGGCGGTTACCGGCATCTGCCTTGCCTTGCTGTTCCATCTGACCGCGCTGGATGTGCAACTGGAAGATGCTTGGCACTCGGCCACTGGTGAGGCATGGCCGCTGCGTAATGCGTGGTGGACAAGCACCCTGATGCATACCTGGTTGCGCTATGTCCTGAACATCGCCGCACTGGTAACTCTTTGGCAAGCATGGAAGCATCGGCGTGACGCCGATGCACTGCGCTGGCGGGTGGTGGCGATCTCGGCGTTGGTGGTGCCACTGCTGGTTGGTATCGGCAAGCGCCTGAGCCCCATGCACTGCCCGTGGGATATCGACCGCTATGGTGGCCATGCCCCCTACTACGATCCCTTTGCCGCGCTGCTTGCGTACATCCCACAGCCCGGCCACTGCTTTCCGGCCGGGTTTGTCTCCGCCGGCAGCTGGTTGTTGGCGTTTGTGTTGTTCTTTTATCCAGCGCGACCGCGCGTCAGTCTGGCCGTTTGGATTGCGGTTTCGGGGTTGATCCTGGCGATGGGTTTGGTGCAGCAGATGCGCGGCGCGCACTTTTTGTCACACGTGTTGTGGACGCTGTGGTTGAGCTGGGCCATCGTACTGGCAGTGCATGCCGGTGTGCGTGCGTGGCGCACACCATCAGAGTTGATCCGCAAGGCGGCGGCTTAGCCGCGACTTACAGCGCATCGCCATCCAGCTCACCGGTGCGGATGCGCACCACGCGCTCCAGATCCCATACGAAAATTTTGCCATCGCCAATCTTGCCGGTGCCGGCAGACTTGATGATGGCCTCCGTCACAACCTCCACCTGATCATCGGTGACCGCCACCTCCAGCTTGATTTTGGGCAGGAAATCGACCACGTATTCGGCCCCGCGATACAACTCGGTGTGCCCTTTCTGGCGGCCAAAGCCCTTGACCTCGGTGGCGGTGATGCCGGCCACACCCGCCTCGGCCAGCGCTTCGCGCACATCGTCCAACTTGAACGGCTTGATCACCGCCATCACCATCTTCATTGCCACATCTCCTGATCGGTAGCGTGAGCATAACCTGCCGGCGCAAGGCATACTGCACGTACGCTGCGGACTAATCCCACCCCCGCATGCGGCCTGCACTGATGGCAGTGGCAAGCGTGCTTGCCCATGCTGCATACATCCGCAGGAGACCGCCATGAGCCAACCCCACATGATCGACTTATCGCAACTCGATGAACTTGCCCGCCGCCTCAGCAGTCTGGTCCCGCCGGGTTTGCGTGAAGGCCGCGAGGAATTGCAGCAGAATTTCAAATCGGTACTGCAGGCCGGTTTGGGAAAGCTGGATCTGGTGACCCGCGAGGAATTTGACGTGCAGCGCGCGGTACTGGCACGTACCCGCGACAAGCTCGACGCATTGGAAGCACAATTGGCTGAACTGGCCGAGTCCTGCGCCAGCAGCAACGACAGCGCCCACCACTGAGGAGCGCCCCCATGAGTCTTGCGATCGTGCACAGCCGTGCGCGGGTAGGCGTGCGTGCGCCTGAAGTTCGGGTGGAAGTACATCTGGCCGGGGGGCTGCCGGCGATGTCGATTGTGGGTTTGCCGGAAGCGGCGGTGCGCGAGGCCAAAGACCGCGTGCGTGCGGCGATCCAGTGCGCGCAATTCGAATTTCCGGCGCGCCGCATCACCATCAATCTTGCGCCTGCCGACCTGCCCAAAGATGGCGGCCGCTTTGATTTGGCAATCGCGCTGGGCATCCTGGCCGCCAGTGGGCAGTTGCCCTGTGAGGCATTGGACGGCTGGGAGTTTCTGGGCGAATTGGCACTGACCGGCGAAATTCGTGCGGTGGACGGCGTGCTGGCCGCGGCCTTGGCCGCCGGCAGTTGCCAGCGCCGTCTGCTGGTCTCGCCCGGCAACGGTGCTGAGGCCGCACTGGCCACCTCGGTGGAAGTGCGCACCGCACGCACCCTGCTGGAAGTGTGTGCCGCCCTGGAGGCGCGCAAAACCTTGCCATTGGCGCAAGCACAACCCGGCGTCGCCGCCACACCCCCCGATTTGGCCGATGTGCGCGGGCAAACCCAGGCGCGGCGCGCACTGGAAATTGCCGCCGCGGGCAATCACCACTTGCTGTTGGTCGGCCCACCCGGCAGCGGGAAAACCCTGCTGGCCTCGCGCCTGTGCGGCATCCTGCCCGAGCCCAGCGAAGCCGAAGCGCTGGAAACCGCCAGTATTGCCTCGGCCAGCAGCCGCGGGCTGGACTTGGCGCGTTGGCGGCAACGCCCGTTTCGCAACCCGCACCACACCGCCAGTGCGGTGGCCTTGGTGGGCGGCGGCGCGGATCCGCGCCCCGGTGAAATTTCATTGGCCCACCACGGCGTGCTGTTTTTGGATGAGCTGCCCGAATGGAGCCGGCATGCGCTGGAGGTTCTACGTGAACCCTTGGAATCTGGCAGCGTGAGTATTTCGCGTGCGGCGCGGCATTGCGACTTTCCGGCACGGTTTCAATTGGTGGCGGCGATGAATCCCTGCCCCTGCGGCTGGGCCGGGGATCCGTCCGGGCGCTGCCTGTGCAATGACGAGGCAATCCGCCGCTACCGTGCGCGTATTTCCGGGCCATTGCTGGAACGCATCGATTTGCATGTGGAAGTGCCGCGTCTGCCGCCCACCCAACTGCGCACCGATGGCCCCAGTGGTGAAACCAGTGCCAGCGTGCGTGTGCGCGTCATCGCTGCACGCAACCGGCAACTGGCGCGCAGTGACCACGCCAATGCGCAGCTGGATCAAAGCCAGACCAATGCGTTTTGTCGGCTGACCGCACGCGACTCTGCCCTGTTGGAGCGTGCAGTGGATGCCCTGCAATTGTCGGCACGCTCGCTGCATCGCATCTTGCGGGTCGCACGCACGATTGCCGATTTGGCCGGCAGCGAGGCCATTGACACCCCGCACCTGACCGAGGCGATTGGTTATCGCAAACTGGAGCGCGGCAGTGGCAGCCGACAAGCGGCCTAGCAAAGGTCAGATGTGGGTGCGTGGCCACACCAGCCGGTTGGGATCAAACTCGGATTTGACCAAGGTTGCCGCACGCGCACCAAACCCACACACCGCCAGCGGGCTTTGCATGTCGCTGGCCATACCGAACGCACGTTCGATATCGACTTCGTTGATCGCACCGGTGACAAACGGCCCCAGCCCCGCCTGGGTGGCACATAACTGCAAGGTTTGCGACAGGTGGCCGACATCCAGCACGCAAACGCGGTAGGCCTTGGCGTGGTTGCGGTATTTCCAGAAATTGCGATGAAAGCGCGGCGCCAAAATGCACAGCACCGGCGCGTTGGCGAAAAAATCCTGCCCGGCCACCGCGATCTTGGCAAAAGCGTACAGCTCGTCCTGCGTCCATGCGCGTGCGGCGGCCGTCCCCAAGACCTGCGTACCCACATCCCCCGGTTGCGGCGGTGCAATCTGCGCGGCCACCGGCTCCAGCGCGTGGCCATCGATGCGGTAGCGGTACAAGCCCGGTGCAATGCCTTGCACCCGCTGCACGATCAGAAAACATTCGGTGGGATGCAGCGCACCGCCGGACGGGCTGGTGCGCTTGAATACCGTGAAGTCCGGCGCTGGGTGTCCGCTGCCACGTGCGCCAAACACCCGCGCCATCAGTTGCGAAAACGTTGCCAGCGGCAGTACCGCTTCGGTATCAAAATTGCGGCACGTGGCACGCCTGTCCAGCAAGGTGTCGAAGTCATCGCGTACTGGCACCGGCATGTGCAGTACGGCGTCGGTGCCCACCGCCTCCGGCTCACGCGGTGGCGGTGCGCCGTGCTGACGCAACAGGCCTTCGTTGCTGTCCAAATCCTGCTCGGCCATGCTGCTGGGGCCATCGATCCCCTGCCAGCGGGTCGCCATATGGGCCACCGCCGCTGCCGGGTACCAGCCTTGGGCGCGGTAAACGGCGTCGGTTGCCGCAGTGTCGATGTCGGCGGCACTTTCAGGCTTGGCCTGCAACAATCCGGCCGCCAGCAAAGCGTCCACCGCCGCGCCGCCATGACGTGCATCCAGCACATCGCGCTGCAACCAATCCTGTGCACCCAAAGCACCCAGTAACGGCACCCAATCGGCATCCACTTCGACCGCCGCACCCAAATGCGGCGCATGTGCAAACCAGCACAGCCGCGCCACCACGCCGGTGCCACCGGCCAGCAGATCGTCCAATTGGAAGCTGGCCACCTCGCGCGGTTCCAGCCATACCACTGCACAGCGCCTGACCTGCATTGCACACTCCCTTTAAACACTTGGGTGCTATTGTCCACGCTCCATTCACCGAGGGGGAACACCGTGGCACAAGACAAAATCCCGCCGGCCGGTCTGCATCCGCAACTGGTCAAGAAGCTTCTAGACAATCTCGAAAGCAACGACGCCTTCCGCCAACAGTTCCAGCAATCGCCGGAACAAGCGCTGCGTTCGTTAGGCTATACGGACGCATCCACTTGCATGCAGCTCAAGCCGGGCGAAACACTCGCCTCTGCTGAGCAAATCAAGGCACAGCGGAGCAAATTGGAGGCAGCAGCAACCGCCATTCAAAGTGCCGACTGTATTTTTGCTAGCCAGCAGATCGGCTGAACGCGGAAGCACAAAAATGCGCCACCTCATCCCCGTAAAAACGGGGATGAGTCCGCTGCATGCTTCTACTCTCTGATTGCCACATTAAAGAAACGCAACACTTCCGTCGTCGTTGCTTCGGTAAGCATGCGCCCCCGATGCGTGGCCAGCCAATTTGCCTGACTTTGCATGCCGACCGCATTCCCCGCAGAACGCTCAGCACGCAACAATGCCCAGTGCACGGCCACTAACGCCGTGTCTTGTTTGGCCAAGGATTGCAACCGAGCCACTGCCGCTTTCGGCTGACCACTTAGGCGCGCCTGCTCTGCCAATAGCACTTGCCGCAACTGTGCCAGTGTTGGGAACTCACGCACTGCCACACTGCCATCGGTGCTGCGCAGTGCGGCATCGACACCTGCTCGGTCATCACGATAGGCCGCCAACAAACCGGCATACATGCGAAGCTCGGTCGAAGCCGGGGGATATATTGCATCTACCGCATCCGATTGCCTGTCCACCGCCGCCAGCAACGATTGCAGCCCACGCGTAGCACCCGAATCGGCTGAAAAAACGCCGACACTCGCCAATGCAGCCTGTGCACGCAGGGTTTCCAACACATCGTTATTGGCACTTGCGCGGTCATACCATGCTTGCGCTGCTTCACGCGCCGGTACCCATTGCTGACGATCCAGCCAAGTCGATACCGCCGCATCATTCTGCCAACCTTGGCGCCCACTGGTACTGGCTGCATACACCTTGTCGGCTTCGGCATGCTGGCCGCGCGCATCGTAGGCGCGGGCGTAAAACTCGCCCCCGCCTGTATATCCGGCTTGCCGCGCGTGCTGGAATTCGACCAATGCCGCATCAAATTTATCTTGCCCCAACAAGAAAATTCCCAAGGTGTATCGTGCGGAGTTGCTACGCTCATATTGAGGTTTGATTGCGCGCCGCACCATCGCCTCGGCAGCACGAAAATCATTACGCTGATGCCACAAATTCGTCGCCAAACGACTGATGATGCTGAAGTCATCGGGGTACAGCGTCAAATATTCCTGCGCTTTGCCGAAATAGATTTCCGGCCCGCTGTTTTGCAGCAGCATCAACTCGACACTCATTTTTTCCTGCGGCGACAGTCGTGCAGGAATAGCCAGTGCCTTGCGCCATTCGTCACGCGCCTGCTCGACCTCGCCCAGTTGCGCGTGCAATCTCGCCATATCGGCATGCGCCAATGCAAACTGCGGATCCAGTTGTAGCGCGCGCCGATACAAGCCCAGCGCTTGTTCACGATCACGGGTGGTATTGGCCGCATTGCGCGCCACCGCAAACGCCTTCAACGCCTCCAAGCTGGGGGTGGCCACATTGGGCAGCGGCACCGAGGTCTTTTGCACGCTTTGCAAGGCCTCGCCCAACTTGCCACGCAACTGGTCGGTAACCTGGTCGATCGAGCCCAGCGCAGACTCCACGCCACGGCCATCGGCCATCACGGCGTACACCGTGGTCTGGGTGCGCGGGTCGATGACTTCGGCACTCACCCGCAGACGGCCACCGACTTCGGCCACGGTGGGCAGCAGCAGTGCACGCGCACCATCCCGCAGGGCAATTTCGGAACCCAGCGCACGATCCACCGGCACGTCCGCCTTGCGCTGCATATTCGCCAAGGTTTCACGTACTTTCAGATCGGACAGTACGTTGACGTAATGCGACTGCTCCAAACTGATGCGGAATGCCTGCTCCAGCGATTCGTCCAGCTTGGTATCGCCGGTCAGGTTGCGCAGGTCACCCACCACCACCCAATCGCGTTCGGCAAATGCAATCGCCGGTTGTGGGTGCATCAAGAACCACGCGCCAAATGCCAGCCCGGCCGCCATCATCGCCTCGGCGGCCAAGGCCACCGGCCGCCGCCACAGCGGCAGGTCACGCCATGCCTTGGGGGTGTGTGCCGGCATCCGCAGCGGGGCCAGTCCGGGCTCGCCCACTTCGAACACTTCCTGCGCTTCCGGCAGGCCTTTGAAGCGCCAGCGGCCGTAGGATTTCCACACCAGGGTGTCGCCGCGCACACCCAATTCGCGTACGGCGCGATGCGCCAGCGGTTCGGCGGTGGCCGACAGCAGAATTTGCCCCGGCCGCGCCAGGTTCATCAAGCGCGCCGCCAATGGTTTGGCCAAGCCTTCCACTTCCACCGGCTTGGCACCCAGCGCCACCGCGTCGCGGCTGTTTTCCCATTGCAACACTTCGCCTACATGCAGGCCAGCGCGCGCTTGCAAGGCCTGCTTCAAACCCAGCTCGCGGCCCAAGTCACGCAGGCTGCGGGCATAGTCCAAGGCAAAGCCCAGTCCGTCGATGGGACGCTCGAAGATCAACAGCAAGCCATCGCTGCGATCAATCAGCCGACCGCGCCAGTGTTGCTGCAACTCCAGCACGATGCGATCGTGGCTGCGGAACAGTGCGGCAGCGGCACTATCCCCGATACGCTCGACCAATTGGGTGGAGTCCACCAAGTCGGTCAGCAATAGCGTACGCACCTGCGGTTTGCTGGCGCCGTCCATCAAGCCAGCCTCAATCCTGCCACTCGACGCGATTACCACCCTGGTGCTTGGCGCGATACAGCGCAAGGTCGGCTTGTTTGTACCAGTGCTCCCATGCGATTTCGGCATCCGCCGCCACCACACAGGCACCGATGCTGAGCGTGGTCATTTGTGGCGGACGTTGATGCATCCGTTGCAGGATACGCGCACTTTCGACGATGTAACCGGCGATGCGCTCGGCTCCGTCGCGGTTGTGCCCGTGGATCAATAGACAGAATTCGTCACCACCCAAGCGGCAGGCGATATCGTCCTGACCGCAGACCGCGCGCAACAAATTCGACACGCTTTGCAGCACACGGTCGCCGGCCAAGTGGCCGTGGCCATCGTTGATTTCTTTGAAACGATCGCAATCGACCAGGATCAGGACACTATCGGGCAGCTTGCCCGCCAGCCGGGCCTGTTCCACGTGCGCAACAAAGCCGCGGCGGTTGGTCAGCCCAGTCAATTCATCGGTACGGATCAGGATTTCGGATTGATCCAATTGCAATGCGGTGGTGCGCAGCACATCCAACGTGTTTTGCAATTCCAGATTGCGCCGGCGCAGACGGCCGATCAGGGCCTGCTCGTTGCACACCACGCGCATGATCGTGCGCCGCAGGAATTTGGCCAGCTGCTTGGGGTCGCGGTCGGTCAGGCGGTCGAATGTTTCACGCCCCAGCTCCAACAAAACACCGGGTTGGGTCATCGTGGCATTGGCGCTGCGGGCGTGGTCGCCCATCAGCAAGCCCAGCTCGCCAAAAAACTCACCCATCCCCAGCGGCTTGCGCACCAGGTCATCGCCAAAATCCAGCTCGACTGCACCGCTGGCAATGACATACATATCGGAGCCGTGATCGCCACGCCGGAACAGCACTTCGCCAGCCGCGCATTTACGGGTGCGTGCAACTTGGGAGAATAGAGCGTATTCGGCATCGTCCAGCACCGAAGCGGCCGGAGAAAATTCCTCCAGCCGTCCTGCTGCACTTTCCAGTGGCACGACTACACGTGCGCTCATAGCCCCGGCCTGTTGGCACTGAATGGGGAGGATAGCACTGCATGCGCACGCATGTGGCAAGTGCCCGCCAATCGCTTGACTGGCGGGCAGGCCCGCTTACGCTGCGGCACGCGTCGGCTGGAATTGCTCCTCTTCGGTGCTGCCTTTCAGTGCCACCGTCGAGCTTTGCCCGCCCTGGATGGTTTGGGTGATGGCATCAAAGTACCCGGTGCCCACTTCACGCTGGTGCTTGACCGCAGTGAAGCCACGTTCGGCGGCGGCAAATTCCTTTTCCTGCAGCTCGACGAAGGCGCTCATCTGCCGGCGCGCATAGCCGTGCGCCAGATCGAACATGCCATAGTTGAGCGCGTGGAAGCCGGCCAAGGTGATGAACTGGAACTTGTAGCCATACGCTGCGATTTCTTTCTGGAACTTGGCAATCGTGGCGTCGTCCAGATTCTTCTTCCAATTGAAGGACGGCGAGCAGTTGTAGGCCAGCAACTTGCCGGGGAACTTGGCGTGGATGGCTTCGGCAAACTTGCGCGCAAATTCCAGATCCGGCTTGCCGGTTTCGCACCACACCAGATCGGCATACGGTGCGTAGGCCAGGCCACGGCTGATCGCCTGCTGCAAGCCATTTTGGGTTTTGTAGAAACCCTCCACGGTGCGCTCGCCGGTGCAGAACGGGCGGTCGTTGGGGTCAATGTCGGAGGTCAGCAGATCCGCGGCCTCGGCGTCGGTGCGCGCCACGATCAAGGTCGGCACGCCCATCACGTCGGCAGCCAGACGTGCGGCGGTCAGTTTTTCCACCGCCTCGCGGGTGGGCACCAGCACCTTGCCGCCCATGTGCCCGCACTTCTTCACCGAGGCCAACTGGTCTTCAAAATGCACCCCGGCGGCACCGGCTTCGATCATTGCCTTCATCAGCTCGAATGCATTGAGCACGCCGCCGAAACCGGCTTCGGCATCGGCCACGATCGGCTGCAGATAGTCGATGGAATTGTCACCTTCGGCATGGCTGAGCTGATCCGCACGCAGCAAGGTGTTGTTGATGCGCTTGACCACCTGCGGCACCGAGTTGGCCGGGTACAGCGACTGGTCGGGGTACATTTCGCCCGCCCCATTGGCATCGGCGGCCACTTGCCAGCCCGACAGATAAATCGCCTTCAGGCCGGCCTTGACCTGCTGCATGGCCTGGTTGCCGGTCAGTGCGCCCAGTGCGTTGACGAAATCTTCGTGCTGCAGTGACTTCCACAATTTTTCGGCACCGTGGCGAGCAATCGAATGCTCCACCGGGATGGTGCCGCGCAGGCGCACCACGTCTTCGGCGGAGTAGCTGCGGGTGATGCCGGCCCAGCGCGGGTTGTTGGCCCAGTCCAGCTTCAGTTGTTCGGCGGTTGGCAGGTGGTATTTCATGGGAAAGCCTCGTGGGATTGGCAGATGGGTGGGCGTGGGTCAATCGATGCGTTCGTACGCAGGCAGGGTGAGGAACTCGGCCAGCGCCTCGGCGTGGGTGAGGCGGTCGAGCATGCCGATGGCTTCACTGACGTGGCCGGCACCGGGCAAGTTGGGTTGTGCGGCCAACCGCGCCGGCAGGCCAATCAAGGCACGCTCCAGCAGCACGAAATCGACCGGGGTGCCATCGTCCAGCGACAGCGGCTCGCTGCCGCCATCCGCAAAATGCAGCCATTGCCACAACTGGGTGCGGGCGATTTCGGCGGTAGCGGCGTCTTCCATCAAGTGGTGGATCGGCACGCAGCCATTGCCGGCCAACCATGCGGCCAGATAACGCACGCAGACTTCGACATTGTTTTCAAAGCCCTGCCGGCTGATGGTGCCGCGCGAAGGCGTGATCAAGTCGTCGCGTGACACGCTGACATCGGCACGCGCCACTTGGCGCTGATGCGGGCCGGGCATACGCGCGTCGAACACTTCACGTGCCAGCGGGATCAGGGCCGGGTGTGCCACCCAGGTGCCATCGTGGCCGGCAGTCACCTCGCGCAATTTGTCGGCGCGCACGCGTGCCAGTGCGGCGGTATTGGCATCGGCATCGCCACTGATCGGGATTTGTGCGGCCATTCCGCCCATCGCATGCGCACCGCGACGGTGGCAGGTCTGGATCAACAATTCGGAATAGGCGCGCAAGAACGGCTGCGCCATCGTCACCTGGCCGCGCTCGGGCAGCACTTTATCGGAGTGCCGACGGAAGGTTTTGATGTAGGAAAAAATGTAGTCCCAGCGTCCGCAGTTCAACCCCACGATGCGGTCTTTCAGCGCGTGCAGGATTTCGTCCATCTCGAACGCGGCCGGCAGGGTTTCAATCAGCACGGTCACTTTGATCTGCCCATGCGGCAGGCCCAGCGCGGCCTCGATGGCGGCCAGCACCTGCTCCCACAACGCGGCCTCTTCCATCGACTGCAACTTGGGCAGGTAGAAATACGGGCCACGCGCCTTGCCGGCCAACACATGTGCGTTGTGGTAGCAAAACAGGCCGGCATCGAACAACGCTGCGGCGATCCGCGCGCCATCCACCAGCACGTGCTTTTCATCCAGGTGCCAACCGCGTGGGCGCACCAGCAGCACCGCCTGTTCGCGCTCCGGGCGCAATTCGTAGCGCTTGCCGCCAGCCTCGAACACCAGTGCCCCGGCAATCGCCGTGCGCAGCGCTTGCTGCCCGGTCAGCAGGTTGCTCCAAGTGGGCGCGGTGGAATCCTCGAAGTCGGCCATGTAGCAATTGGCGCCCGAGTTCAATGCATTGATCACCATCTTCGGGTCCACCGGCCCGGTGATTTCCACGCGGCGATCCAACAAGGCGGCCGGTGTCGGCGCCACCGTCCAGTCGCCTTGGCGAATGTGCGCGGTATCGGCGCGGAAATCCGGCAACGCACCGGCATCAAACGCCTGCTGGCGAGCGCGGCGGGCGCTCAGGCGGGCTTGCCGTTCACCTTCGAAACGGCGGTGCAGGTCAGCCAGAAACTCCAACGCGGCGGCCGGCAACAGGCGCTCCTGCCCTGGCAGGTGATGGGTGATGACAACGCCCTGCCCCGGGCGCGCTTGCAGCACTGCGGACATCGACTTCTCCGGAATTCCTGTGGGGAAGCCAACCATCCGTCAGCGTGTTGTATTTGACAAACCAGATTTATCAATAATATATATAAGAAAAATAAATACATGTTTAGAATAAATGCCCAAAATACCTGCTACAGCCCTGCGTTTTGCTTACAAAGGCTCCCGCCTGAAGCCACTGCGGGCGTTCTGTCAGGTGGCGCGCCTGGGCTCGATTTCACGCGCAGCGGAAGCACTTTTCCTCAGCCAACCGGCTGTCACCCTGCAATTGCAGGCGCTGGAGCGCGAACTGGGGGTGCGTTTGCTTGAGCGCAGCGGGCGAAGGCTCACCCCCACCCGCGAAGGCGATCTGCTGTACGCCATGGCGCGCCCACTGGTGGAAGGGCTGGACGGGCTGGCCGCCAGCTTCCGTGAGCAGGTACGTGGGCTGGATGCCGGTGAATTGAATGTGGCCGCCGGTAGCTCCACCATCCTGTATTTGCTGCCCGGGATCGTGGAGGCGTTCCGTGAACGCCACCCCGATGTGCGGCTTTCCCTGCACAATGTGACCGGTGCCAGCGGGCTGGACTTGCTGCGCAGTGACGGCGTGGACTTGGCGGTGGGCTCGATGCTGGATGTGCCGGCTGACCTCAGCTATTCGCCGGTGTATCGGTTTGAGCCGATGCTGATCATGCCGCTGGACCACCCGCTGGCCGGCAAGCGTGATTTGAGGCTGGAAGATTTATCGCCATACGGCCTGATCTTGCCGCCCAAACGCTTGACCACCTATCGGCTGGTGGACCTGGTGTTCCAGCAAAACCGGGTGCCCTATACGGTGGCACTGGAAGTCGGCGGCTGGGAGGTCATCAAGCAATACGTGGCGATGGGGCTTGGCATCAGTATCGTGACCGCGATTTGCCTGACCGAAGCCGACCGTCAGCGGCTAGCCACGCGTTCACTGGCGCGCTGGTTTCCCTCACGCAGCTACGGCATCGTAATGCGCAAAGGCAAGTTCTTGAGCCCGCAAGCGCGGGCCTTCGTCGAATTGATCCAACCCGAACTGCTGGCCCCGCGTGCCCACGACGAGGGCGGGCATTCGGAGCGGTAGTTCATTGCCCCGGCATCGGCAAGCTATCGGTTTTGTAGATCGCCACATGCGGCACGCCGTCGCTGCCGATCCAGCCGCGATACATGCCGCCGGTGTTGAACGGGAACGTCATTACCCCGTCGGCGGCCAGTGCAATCGCGCCACCGTCGCCACCGGCTTTGGGGATGTCTTTGTTGATCACATCGTTGGCCGCTTTGGGCAGTGGCTCGCCGGCCAAACGCACGCGGGCACAGATCTCATGGGCTGCAGCCGCACGGATATAAAACTCACCCCAACCCGTACTGGAGACTGCGCAGCCGGGATCGGCCCAGGTACCCGCGCCAATGATCGGGGAATCCCCCACGCGCCCGTAGCGTTTGTTGGTCATACCGCCGGTGGATGTGCCGGCCGCCAGATTGCCCTTGGCATCCAGTGCCAGCGCACCCACGGTCCCAAAGTACGCCTTGCCCGGCAGCACCAGCGGAGTATTGGAGGCCTGCGCTTTGGCTTCCTCTTTCAACGCATCTTGTAATGCCTTCCAACGCTTTTCGGTGCGGAAATACGCCGGATCCACCAAGGTGATGCCCTGTTCTTTGGCGAAGATTTCGGCACCATCGCCGACCATCATCACGTGTTTGGATTTCTCCATGATCGCGCGCGCCAGCGTGATCGGATTTTTGACCCGATGCAGACCTGCCGCAGCCCCAGCCATGCCGCTGCTGCCATCCATGATGGATGTGTCCAGTTCATTGCGCCCATCGTGGGTGAATACCGCACCCCGCCCGGCATTGAATTGCGGGGCGTCTTCCATCACGGTGATCGCGGCAGTCACCGCATCTACCGACGAGCTGCCACCCTGCAATTTGGCGTAACCCACACGCAGTGCGGTTTCCATCGCCTTGCGGGCGTCGTCTTCCTCTTGTGGGGTCAAATCGCCCGGCTCCACACCGGCACCGCCGTGAATCACCAGCGTGGGGGTATCCAATGCCACCAGCACGCCATCCCGCACCGCGTAGTTGCGCGCAAACGCGGGCTTTTCTACTTCACCTGTCGGCAGATGCAAGACTGAGCCCGAATCCGCACCCACCGCCCATAGGCGATCCAAGCGCATCGCGTGTTCTTCGGCCTGTTTGCGGTTAAACCCACCATGCACCACGGTCACGCCCGCCCCGCGTGCGGTGGCGTACACGCGCGCGGTGCCATCGCCCTCCACCGCCACTGCGGCGCGTTCGTCCACGCCCAAACCGATCAGCGGGCGGCCGGCAAGTTCTTCACTCTTGGCCAAAAACGCCACCAGCCGGCCCAGCCGCGCGCGCTCGCTGAAATGGGTGTCGGTAATCACGCCTTCCAGCAAAGAAAAATTGAGAAAGCCGGTTTCAATCGTGTTGCTGTCCCCCAGCGGGTCGGCCAGCGCGCGCGGGCTGGTGATACTGCCGCCGTCCATTGCGCCATACAGGTATTCCCCTTGAATCGCCAAACCGGCACTGGTACCGCCCAGCGGCTTGCCGGCTTTCACATGATCGTTCAGCGCTTTGGCCAACGGCGTGCCGCGCCAATAACGCACATACCGCGCCTGGTCACCACCGGCGATGAAGATGCCATCGGCGTGCCGGATTGCGGCGATGATCTTGGGATCACTGGCGGCCTCGCGATCCTTGAAAACGAAGGTTTCCGCCGATTGAATCCCGCCGACCTTGTTGAAGAATTCTTCGCCGATCTGGCCGCCCAACGATGCCCGCAAAATCACGATATGGCCATTGCCGGCTTTGTTCATGAACCAATGCATGGCGTCAAAATTGCGATCACCGCCGCCCATCAGCAGCAGGCCTGGCTGCACCTTGCCGGGGGTCTTGGCATTGACATTCCCGATCACGTAATGATCGACATTGGCCGCTCGCAATGGGGACGCGGGCAGCAGCACCAGCAAGGCTGTCAGAAACATCGCGCAGCCGGCAAATCGCTTCATCGTCACACCCCTCTTGATATTGGCAATACCCTAGTAGACGAAGGTACAGGTATTTCCCCCCGCCCACTGGGCGCGCAATCCGCTATCGTGCCGGAATGACACAAGCACCTCTTGACCACTGGTTCGTCAACCAAATCTTGATCCACGAGACGGCCCTGCTGCGCTATCTGCATCGGCATTGGTCGCACCCGGACGAGGTTCCTGATTTACGCCAAGAGCTGTATGCACGGGTGTATGAAGCGGCGGCAAAAGGACTGCCAACCCAGCCCAAAGCATTCTTGTTCACCAGTGCCCGCCACCTGATGACCGACCGCCTGCGCCGCAACAAGGTGGTCTCGATCGAGCCGATGGGTGATTTCGACCCTTCGCACGTCCTGATAGAAGACGTGTCACCAGAACGCTGGTGTGGCGGCCGCCAATCGTTGCATCGATTGGCGACTGCCTTTGATCAGCTGCCCGACCGTTGCCGCGAAGTAGTTTGGTTGCGCCGGGTAGAGGAGCTGCCGCAGAAGGAAGTCGCAAAGCGTCTTGGAATCAGCGAGAAGACCGTGGAAAAACACATTGCCAAGGGGATGCGCCTGCTCGCCGATGCACTGTCTGCGGAAGCTGGCACTCACCCGCTTTTTGCCCACACCGTGAACTCCGACGATGTTCAGCACCACGCAGACTGACATCGAGGCCCGCGCTGCGGATTGGTTGGCGCAACGTGACAGCGCGCAATGGTCTGCCGCAGACGCGCAGGCACTGGATGTGTGGCTGACAGCCGATACCCGGCATCGCGTGGCATTGCTCCGGCTGCAGGCGCACTGGCAACAAGCTGGCCGCTTGCAAGCACTGGGGGCAGGTTGGACTCAAGCTGGGCCGCCACCGCGCGGGTTCTGGCAGACCCCTGCCAGCAGTCGTCGTGAACAAATGTTGCAAGCCGTGTTGCATCGCCCCGCTACCCGACAGGCGCGCTCACGCAACCGGCTGCACCACGTCGCCAGCATGGCCGCATTGGCTGGTTGCTGCGCAGTGCTGGTCAGTTGGGCTTGGCGCAATTACACCCATGTGGATGCCACGTCGTATCGCAGTGCGGTGGGCGAAATCCGCACCCAAGCGCTGCAAGATGGATCGCACGCAATCCTTGCCAGCAATACCCGCATCGATGTGCAATTGGCACGTACGCATCGCGACGTTGCATTGGTACAGGGCGAAGCCATTTTCGAAGTAGCCAAAGATCCACAACGTCCGTTCGCGGTGGCGGTGGGTGGTTATCGTGCAGTGGCCGTAGGTACCCGTTTCTCGGTGCGCCGCGACCAAAACGATCTGCGCGTAGTGGTCACCGAAGGCACTGTGCGCCTGGATGCTCCAAGCACCGACGGGCATTCCTCTCCGTCATCCATGCTTCCGGCCGGCAGCGTCGCCCTGGTGCATGATGGCAGCGTGCTGGTGCGCAGCCTGAGCGTGGCCGATGCCGGCCAATTGCTGGGCTGGCGCGATGGCTGGCTGGTGTTCCGGGATACCCCACTGCAAGACGCTGTGGCTGAGTTCAATCGCTACAACACGCGCAAATTGAGAATTGCCGATGCCGAGGCCGGAGCATTGCGCATTGGCGGCAGCTTCCGCTGGGATAACGAAGAGACTTTTGTACGCCTGCTGGAAGCCGGGTTCCCGGTTCACGCCGACACCACGCCCACACAAATCACCCTGTCATCACGTTGAGCGTGATGGGGCGGGATTTCGGATCATCGTTCGTCCTTCTTTATGTAACGGCACCATGTCGAGTGCCCTTGGGGAAACTGTTCGTCATGAAACCATCACGCCCGCTCCGCGCCCTGTTGTTGTCACTGGCTTGCACCGCAGCGCTGGCTGCACAGGCACAAACCTCCCCCCGCCTGGATATTCCCGCCGGTGATTTGACCTCGGCGCTGGATGCGTATGCGCGCCAGTCCGGCACCCAACTGGTGTACCGCGCCGATCAGCTGCAGGGCGCACGCAGTGCCGGCCTGAGCGGACAAACCGCCTCGCCGCAGGCGTTGGATGCGCTGTTGAAAAACAGCGGCTTCCGCGCCCAGCGCGATGCCTCCGGCGCGGTCCTGATCGTACCGGCAGCCGCCGCCAAACCTGCAGCGCCTGCGGCCAAGCCCGCACCTGCGGCCAAGCCCACACAAGCGACCACTGACGCACCAGTCACCAATCTGCAATCGGTGCAGGTGACCGGCTCGCGCATCCCGCGCGCACAGGTGGAGGGCCCGGCTCCCATCACCGTGGTCAGTGCCGATCAGATCAAAGCGGCCGGCTTCACCAGCGTGCCGGAAGTGCTGCGCTCACTCAGCCAGAACAGCGGCAGCGTGCAGGGCCAGCAGAACACTACCGGCGCGCAATCCACACCGGGCGCCCAAGCGGTGGATCTGCGTGGGCTTGGCCCCAACCACACCTTGGTGCTGATCAATGGTCGCCGTATTGCCGACTTCCCGCTGCCGCTCAACAGCCGCAGCAATTTCACCGATATCGGCAACATCCCGTTGGGCATGATTGACCGCATCGAGGTGCTGACCGGCAGTGCCTCCGCCGTGTACGGCTCGGACGCCATGGCCGGGGTGATCAACTTCATCCTCAAAAAATCCACCGATGGCACCACCATTGATTACCGCTATGGCGATACGCAACACGGCGGTGGCCAATCGCATAATCTGACCCTGACCACCGGCTTCGAGCACGATGCGTTTACCGGCATCGTGGGCTTGGAGCTGATCGACAAACGCCCCCTGTGGGGCTATCAACGTCGCAACCAGGACTCCACCCTGGACTCGCCGATCGCACGCCGTCGTCTGCCGCGCCTGACCGCTCAACTTTACGACTGGGATGATGATGTCAACATCGCGCCAGCCGATGACTGCAAGGCAATGTCGGGCTTGAACGAGGGCACCACGGTACTGGCCGCAGACCGCTACGGCGAACCGTATTGCGGCAGTGACCGCGCAATTGCCTATCGCACGATCCAGAATTCACGCCGCGGCGCCAATGTCTATGGCGCGTTTGAATATCGCATCTCCGACAGTCTGTCCTGGTTTGCCGATCTCCAGCTTGGCTACCAGAAGGTCAAGCTGTTGACCGGTACCAATGGCAACGATGTGGCCAGCGACCACATGGGTTGGGAGTTCCACGATCCAAACTCGACCAACAACTACCGCAACAAGATGTTCTACAACGCCAACACTGGGCACTACGAGATCTGGTCGCGGCAGTTCACCCCGGAAGAGATCGGTGGCCTTGAAAACCGCATGAATGTCACGACCGAGAAAACCTTCGCCATTACCACGGGCTTCAAGGGTTTTTGGGGTGAAAACTGGAGCTGGGAAGCGGCTTACAACCATTCGCAGTACAAGGCTGACGTCGGTATGCCGCGGATCAAGGCCGCTGCCGCCAACGCATTGTTCCTGGGCCCGCGCCTGGGCTACGACGCCGATGGCTATGCGATCTACGCACCGGATCCGGCACGCCTGTTCACACCCATCACGCAATCGGAATTTGCCTCCATCGCGGCAATGTCCACATTCCGTCCGAAGGCCGCCAATGACAATCTGAGCTTTACCTTCGATACCCCTGCGCTGTTCACGCTGCCGGCCGGTGATGCCGGTTTTGCCGGAGTCGTGGAATATGGCCGGCAGACCTACCGCATCAACCCCGATCCATTGGCATTGACCAACGATGCCTATTACGGCCCGCAATATGGCGACGGTAGCGGTAGCCGCAACCGCTGGAGCTTGGCCGGCGAACTGCGCTTGCCGCTGCTGAATTCACTACTGGCCAGCGTGGCCGGTCGCTACGACCAGTACAGCTACGGCGGTAAAAATCCGGGCAAGTTCACCTACAGCGCCGGTCTGGAATGGCGCCCACTGGACAGCTTGCTGGTGCGCGGTTCTTACGGCACCGGCTTCCGCGCCCCGGACATGCACTATCTGTTTGCCACCAACGATTACTACCGCACCCGCTACGCTACCGATTACTACCAATGCCGTTCGGCGGAAGCCGGTTGGAGCGATGCCGATTGCTATGACGACGGCGGCTATGACGTACCCACCTTCGACGTCTATACCGGCAACATCAATTTGGATGTGGAAACCAGCAAATCCGCCACGCTTGGTTTTGTTTGGTCGCCCAGCGCCAGTTTCGATATCGCGGTGGATTACTACAGCATTCAAGTGTCCAACCAAGTGCAGGTGCAAGATCGCGATTTCTTGCGCATCACTGAAGCCAACTGCCGCCTCGGCAAGACCGATACCGGCGCCAGCGTGGATATCAATTCGCCGACTTGCCAAGACGCCATCGCACGCACCATTCGCGACAGCAACGGCGACATTGTCAGCATGCACTTTGCACCGATCAACATCGCGCAGGAAAAAACTTCAGGCGTCGATGTCACTGCCAACTATCGGCTGCAGACTGCCGCTGCCGGTAATTTCCGCTTCAGCGGCAACTACAACTGGACACGCCGGCATACCCGCCAGCAGTATCCGGGTGACCCCACCGAAGACATGCTGGATGTCAGTTTTGCCGACACCACCTTGCCGCGCACCAAGTCCAACCTTGGCGTCACTTGGGACCGGGGTGCGTGGGGTGCCAGCCTGTTTGGCAACTATCTGGGCCGCGTGGCGAACTACAACAACGACGCATGGACGCAGTCCACTTGGCGCTTCAACGCCGGTGCACGCTATGACATCAACGACCACCTGCGCCTGGCACTGACCGTCGATAACCTGTTCGACAAGATGCCGCCGAAGGATGCCACCTGGGGTAATTACCCCTACTACGACACCTCGTGGTTTGACAGCATTGGCCGCAGCTTCTTCCTGCAGTTGACTTGGAAGCTGGGCGGCAAAGCGCTGGAGTAATGAGCAGTGCACCGGGCCGCTGATGCGGCGCGGTGCGACGTTGACCCAGGTTGCGGGGGCTTGCATGCCACGTGCAAGCCTCTGCGGCAGCTTGATCCTGCAGGCTGAATTCGGATCAGACCTGCACCACCCGCAACGGGTTGTCCCACGCTTTCAGCAACTCGGCCTGGCGCGTTCTTGCCTTGTGCAAATGCGCTTCCTTGACGTGGCCAAAGCCGCGAATGTGCTCGGGAATGCTGGCGATATCGGCCGCCAGATCCACGTTGCCGGCATCCAGTCTGGCCAGCAGACCCGTGACGGTTGTTTCGTACTCGCCAATCAGTGCGCGCTCGCTGCGGCGTTCTGCGCTGTAGCCGAACACATCCAGCGGCGTGCCACGCAGGCTGCGCAGCTTGGCCAGTACGCCAAACGCGGTGAACACCCATGGGCCGTATTCTTTTTTCACCAATTGGCCTTGCGCATTCTTCTTCGCCAACAGCGGCGGGGCTAGGTGGAACTTCAATGTGTAATCACCTTCAAACTGCGCTTCCAGGTGTTTGCGGAAGTTACCGCTGGTGTACAGGCGCGCTACTTCGTACTCATCCTTGTATGCCATCAGTTTGAAGAAGTAGCGGGCCACCGCTTCCGACAGATCGCTGCTGCCCGGTGCCTTGGCAGACTCCGCAGCACGCACCTTGGCCACGAAGTCGGTATAGCGTTTGGCGTAGCGGGCGTTTTGATAGTCGGCAAGGAAAGCAGCGCGACGCGAGATGACTTCATCCAGTGAGCGCGACAGGTGTGCATCGTCCAACGGCGCAAAGGCGGCTTCGCCCGCGCCGGTGGCAGGCACATGGCGCAGCGCATCGCCATCGCGCAGGTCGGCAGTGAACGGGGTGAGCCCCGACTCACCCGCATCGTTGGCGGTCGCACCCAGCACCGGCAACACATGTGCCTTCGCTTCGGCGGCGGTGGGCGCATTGCGCACGATGCCGGCGGCGTCGATCACGGCCGGCAGATCCACCACCGCCAAGCGGCCCCATGCAAACGCGGTCTTGTTCATCTCCACCGCTGCGCCGTTGAGCTCGATGGCGCGCATCAATGCTTCGAATGAAATCGGCACCAACCCCTGCTGCCACGCATAGCCGAGGATGAACAGATTGGCGGCGATGGCATCGCCGATCAGCGCGGTGGCGATCTTGGTGGCGTCGATCTGCAGCGGCGCCTGCCCGTTCAGCGCAGTACTGATGGCCTTGACGATATCGGCGGCGGGGAACTGCATGTCCGGGCGGGTGGTGAAGGTGCCGGGCATCGCTTCGTAGGTGTTGACCACCACGGTGCTGCGCTCGGGGCGGATCTTCGACAGCACCCAATAGTCGTTGACCACCACCATGTCGCAGCCCAGCACCAGGTCGGCCTCGCCGGCAGCGATGCGCACGGCGTGAATGTCCGCAGGTGTCTTGGCAATGCGGATATGGGTGGTGACGGCACCGCCCTTCTGCGCCAATCCGGTCTGGTCGAGCACGGTCGCACCCTTGCCTTCCAGGTGCCCGGCCATCCCCAGCAGCGCGCCGATGGTGACCACGCCGGTGCCGCCGACGCCGGTGATCAGGATATTCCACGGTTGCGACAGGTCACTGCGAATCTGCGGTGCCGGCAAGTTGGCCAGACGCTCAGCGGCATTGACCTTGCTGCCCTTGCGCACCTTGCCGCCATGCACCGTGACGAAGCTGGGGCAGAAGCCTTCCACGCAGCTGAAATCTTTGTTGCAATCACTTTGGTTGATGGCACGCTTGCGGCCGTATTCGGTTTCTTTGGGTAGCACGGACACGCAAAAACTTTTCACGCCACAATCGCCGCAGCCTTCGCACACCAGCGAATTGACCATGACGCGCTTGGGCGGATCCACCAACTTGCCGCGCTTGCGACGGCGGCGTTTTTCGGTGGCGCAAGTTTGGTCGTAAATCAGGATGCTGGTGCCTTGAACCTCGCGCAGCATTTTCTGCACGGCGTCCAGATCACGGCGGTCGTGGAAGCTCACGCCATTTGGGAAGATCGAAGGATCCGTCCACTTGTCGATGTCATCGCTGACCAGCGCGATGGTCTGCACGCCTTCCGCGCGCATCTGCTGCGCGATCTGCGGCACGGTCAAGGTGCCGTCCACCGGCTGGCCGCCGGTCATCGCCACCGCATCGTTGTAGAGAATCTTGTAGGTGATGTTGACGCCTGCTGCAATCGACTGGCGGATCGCCAGCGAACCGCTGTGGAAATAGGTGCCATCACCCAGGTTCTGGAAGATATGCGGGGTGTCGGTGAATGGTGCCTGCCCCGCCCACGTCACACCTTCGCCACCCATATGGGTGAAGGTGTCGGTGCTGCGGTCCATCCACGTCACCATGTAATGGCAACCGATACCGCCTTGTGCGCGGCTGCCTTCCGGCACCTTGGTCGATGTGTTGTGCGGGCAGCCGGAGCAGTAATGCGGCACGCGCGGGAAGTTGGCGCGCGGCAATGCCAGCTCACCTTCCTTGTTTTCCATCCATGCCAGCACCGCGTCGATCTTCTCGCTGCGATGAAAGCGCTGCAGGCGCCGGCCGATCACGCCGGCAATCGTGGCCGGGGTCAACTCGCCGGTGGACGGCAAAATCCACTCGCCGGCCTCGTCGTACTTGCCGACGATGGACGGCCGTGGGCCCCAGCTGTCCGGCCAGTTGTAGAACTGCTCCTTGATCTGGCGTTCGATGAAGGCTTTCTTTTCTTCCACCACCAGAATATCGGACAGTCCGCGGGCAAAGCGTTCAATGCCAACCGGCTCCAGCGGCCAGGTCATCGCCACCTTGTACACGCGGATGCCGAGATCGGCGCAGGCGGCCTCATCGAGGCCCAGGTATTCCAGCGCCTGCAGCACGTCGAGGTAGGACTTGCCGGTGGTGACGATGCCCAGCCGCGCCTTCGGCGAATCGATCACCACGCGGTCCAGCCGGTTGGCGCGCGCGAACGCCTGCGCCGCCTTCACCGCATAGCGGTGCAGGCGCATCTCCTGCTCCATCGGCGGGTCCGGCCAGCGGATGCCGAGGCCGCCGACGGGCATTTCGAAATCGTCGTCGCCCGGCAGCACGATTTGCAACGCATGCGGATCGACATCGACCGAGGCGGAGGACTCCACCGTCTCGGCGATGGTCTTGAAGCCCACCCAGCGCCCGGTGTAGCGGCTCATCGCCCAGCCCAGCACGCCCATGTCGAGGATGTCCTGCACCCCGGCCGGGTTGAGCACCGGCATCATCGCGCTGACGAATTCGTCCTCGCTGCCGTGCGGCAACGTGGAGCTGCGGCAGGCGTGGTCGTCCGCGGCCAGCGCCAGCACGCCGCCGTGGGCGGAGGTGCCGGCGGCGTTGGCGTGCTTGAACACGTCGCCGCAGCGGTCCACGCCCGGGCCCTTGCCGTACCACATGGCGAACACGCCGTCGTGCCTGGCGCCCGGGAACAGCCCTGGCTGCTGGGTGCCCCAGACCATCGTCGCGCCGAGATCCTCGTTGAGACCGGGGGTGAACTTCACCTTCGCGTCCTGCAGGTGTCGCTTCGCCCGCCACAGTTCCAGGTCAAAGCCACCCAGCGGGCTGCCACGGTAGCCGCTGACAAAGCCGGCGGTATCCAGGCCCGCGCGCTCATCGCGCAGCTTCTGCATCAGCGGCAACCGCACCAGTGCCTGCACGCCGGACAGATAGATCCGGCCTTCGATACGACGGTACTTGTCCTCCAGCGTGTAGTCGGTATCCAGCACATCGTGGGTGAGCAACGACTTGGCGGATTCGGGCGAGGACAGTTCGGCGGTGCTGGTCATGGCGGACTCCGGAAACGACGAAAACGCCGCGCAGGGCGGCGTTTGTATCCAAATGCCCGCTTGGCGTTCGGCACAATCGCCAAGCAGGCGTTCGAGCAAAGACTCAGTATTTTAGCAGGGAGCGTCGGCCCCGACTTTCAGGTGATGGCATTGTCGTGTGGCACAATCGCCACTGCGTATTTCGCTGGGGAAGAGGGGATGTCAACACAAATCAAGGGACTGGTGTTTGCGCTACTGCTTGTGGGTGTCAGCGCGGGCGCGATTGCTGGCAGCATCAAAGAAAATCGCAAGCTGGTGGAGTCCAGTTTGTTGGTGAAAGGCGATATCGTGATTGCGCCGGATGGCTCGGTGCAGGCGTACACGCTGACCCCCAATGACGCCATGAAGGGGTTAGAAACCTTTCTCGACAACAACATCACCCATTGGCGCTTCAAGCCGGTGGAGGTGGATGGCAAAGCGGTCACCGCCAAGGCCCCGATGAGCCTGCGCTTGGTTGCCACACCCGAAACCAGCGGCAATGGGATGAGTGTGCGCATTGCGGGGACTTGGTTTGGTAGCTCACCGGACATGGCACCAACAGATAAGGTGCGCAGTCAAAAAATGGCACCCCCAAAGTACCCGACCGGGGTCATGATGGTGGGTGGACAAGGCACCGTCTATTTGATCGTGAGCGCAGGGCGCGATGGCCATGTGCTGAATGTGGAAGCAGAGCGGGTCAATCTGATGACCTTGGGTACGGATCGACAAATGGCCGAGATGCGTGAGCAGTTTGCGAAAGCCTCGATTCTAGCGGCCAAGCGCTGGACGTTCATTCCACCCACGACGGGACCGGAAGCCGGGAAAGATCGTTGGAGCGTGCGCGTTCCTGTTGCCTATTTGATGCAAGGCAGTCATCAAGCCCATGCGAGCAAAGCTAATGGTTGGGAAAGCTATATCCCCGACCCATCCCCCAAGCTCATTCCATGGCTTGACAAGGAAGACCAAGATAAATTGGCCAGCGATGCCTTACCTGATGATGGGGTGTACCCGCTGCAACAAGGTGCGCAATTGCTAACTGCCCCCAAAACTTGATGCGCGCACTTGCTGCGGCAGGCGATGGCCTAGTCCTAAGACGGAATCACTTTACCTTTAGCCACATGCTGCTACCGCCATAGCCATGGCCCTTGGGAGTATTCAGTGCATTGACAACAAGCGCGGGGAACCGCTCGTAAGCATAGTAGGAGGCAAACAGGATCTCATACCGTGCGCTGTGTTGAAGCATGGCCTGCAATAAATACTGCTCATTCCAGCTTCTGTTTTCCTCCAGCACCGGCGAGTTCAACTCTGATTCGCAACAGTGTTGATTGATTCCCCGTTGAGGACTTCGAGGGGCGTTTTGAAGCCGAGTATCTTTCTGGGGCGGTTGTACAAGCGCTGCTCGACCCAACGCAGATAATC